>Ga0208162_1000345_pt1 | contig 27118 bp, 30 predicted proteins | sample CB_VirMetaG_4_FD_184539 | JGI IMG/M metagenome (GOLD analysis project Ga0208162, IMG submission 184539) | Freshwater to marine saline gradient viral communities from Chesapeake Bay - CB_1508_1M Viral MetaG (SPAdes) (version 4) | ecosystem: Environmental > Aquatic > Marine > Coastal | place: USA... | reverse complement strand
GGCTGTTGTTGTTTCAAGTGGATCTATTACAGAAACTAATTCAGGTGCTATTGCTACAAGTGTAGCTAAAATTAGTCAAGGCTACGACGCTACTATTGTAAGCGGCGGTTCAGGTCTTCAACAAAATCTCGTATATGGTCTTGATGCGAATACTGGTGATTTAGACGCAATTAAAGTAAATGCTAATGGTAATTTACTTGTAAATGTAGATGAACGAACCAAAGAAACAACCACAGGTCAATTATGGACGGCTCAAAGTATAGGGGCTGGTGCTTCGGCTCAAACTGCTTCTATTGATATGCAAAACCATAGACACGTAAGCGTATATGGGGACACAACAAGCACATTAGGGGACAATCTTTCAATAGAGTTCTCTGACGATAATACAAACTGGTATAAAAGCGATCAATCATTTATTTATCCTGATATGACGACTGGTGTTTTCGCTCACACTATAACAGAAGTTATTGTCGTAAGATATATTAGATTTAGTACAACTAATACCGACGTTTCGGCTCATACATACAATCTTAAATATTCAATTATAAACAATTAAAATACTTTTTAGAAACCAAGATTTTAATTATTTTATTTTTTATTTTAAAAAAAATAATATAGTAATTTATATTATAAAAGAATGACTGATAAAATCGTAAACTCTCAAAACTCCTCGTATGTAAGTTTAAGACCTACAACCCAAACAACATTTACCGAAAACGGACAAATGATTTTTGAACTTGATGAAAGTTTAGGATACATTAAAGGGCGTGATTCTTATTTATGTCTTGACGTAAAAAATACTACCTCTGATTTTTCAAGGTGGACTTTTCCACAAGGCGTAGGTGCTTCGGCTATGCTTAAACGTGTAGAAATATATAGCAAATCCACAGGTCAATTATTAGAAACACTTGATAATTATAATATGTGGTGTGGTCTTGAAAACCAATATTCTCGTGATGATTTTTCTTCTCAACAAAGAGATCAAGGCGTAGGAGCTAAACACTACCAATATGAAAATGGTTACACAACTGGCGGTAATGAGTTTAGACAATTGCTTCAATTACACCCAAGTGAAATCGCTAATAGTTTAGTTAGTCCAGTAGAACAAGGAGGCAAAACACCAAAATATTTCGCTCGTAGATTTTGTGTTCCAATTAAATCAGGTGTATTTAGTCGCTGGTGGAATGAAGAAAAACTTTGCCCTGTTCTTAACTTCGGCGGTCTTCGCATGGTTTTCACTTTTGCCCCTAATGAAGAAGTATGCAAACGTTTAGGATTCAAACCTGAACTTCCAGCAGACAGCAAACCAGGCGTAGCTCGTTCATTAGTTTCAGTCGGTATTAAATGTAAAGACCAAGGAGCTCCTGGTTCAACAATAGACACAGACGAAGCCGAAGAAGATGGATATATCGCCAAAGTTGAAGATTGTGGTTTAGTTGTAGGTCAAAAAATAAGAGTAGAACATACTGCTCCTGGAACTTATGAAGACGTAACAATCACAGATTTAGCCATGAGTGGAACACCAGGTTCTTTAACGATTACTTTTACCCCAGCTACTACTGGGGCTTTAACTGGTGATTTAAAAGTTTTTGCAGATACTCGTGTCGCTCCTTCTTATCAAGTAGAAAATGCTGAACTCCGTGTTTTACAAATGGTAGTTCCAAAAGAAGGTATGGATAAATTAAGTAAACCTATGACGTATGAGTTTATGAGCTACGACCAATTCTTTAATACACTTCCAACAGGAGTTAAACGCCACCAAGTTCCAATACCTTCGGTTGCCTCAAAAGCCAAAGCAGTATTTAGTCATTTCGTAGGAGCTAATAATGAAAGTACACAAGACGACAAAACATATTATTCAGGATTGAGTCCACAAGAATTAAATTGCAATTCTTTACAACTTTTCGTTAATAATAAATTATATCCACTTCAAGCTATTAACCCAAGTAAAAACCATGATAAACCACTTATGCTTAATGAATTAGTTAAGGCTTTCGGTGCTTGTAATAAACTTCACCAAAATCTCGGTTCTAATGAAAAGGGACAATTAAACAACTATTCAAATACTTTCTTATATGCTCGTGAATTAGCTCGTGGTTCTTTCGTGTATGATCTTCAAAATGCCGAGCCCGAAGTTCGTATGGCTTTCCATAATACAAGAGCTCACATTACAAGAATTAATACTTTCGTATTTAGTAATAAACAAATCCAAACTTCTCCTAATGGTTTAGTTGTTGAACTTTAAATAAACTTTTAATCAAAAAATAATCATTTTTTTTATTTATTTTAAAAAAAATAATATAGTATTTTATATTATAAAACATGCCTATCGGAAAACGCCATTTTCTTATCAAACCTTCAAACAATACTACCGACGGATTTTCTCATAGTAAAGGAAACCCTGTTATTAAGTTTTCTATTCCAGCCCAAGACCTTTTACTAGAAACTTCAAGCTTACATTTAACAGGTCGTATTCAGTTTAGAGATACTGCTGGTAATTTATTTTCTCTTGCTGGAAATATTGGAACAATTTCAGACAACGACGGCAGTGCAATCGCTCAACCAAGCCCAGTAAAACAAAATCTTAATAATTTAGGCGGAGTTCATAACTGCGTGGATAAAGTTGTTGTAAAATCTAAAAAATCCTCTACTGAATTAGTTAATGATAGTAATTACGCACAATACAGAGCAGTACAAGAAGCATATAGCTATAATCTTGACGATTACAAACGTTCACCATTAAACCGCAATCTTTCATGTGGTAATAACTGCGATCTCCTTAATCGTAGAATTGTAAATCAATATACAGACGGCGGAGCTAGAACTGAACGTGTAGGTCAAGAGTTTTCCATTAAACTTAACATACCATTTCTCGGTCGCCAACCTCTTCATTTAGGAGAAGACCATTTAGGGGGTCTTATGATTACTTTATATCTTGCTCCTGATAGTAATGTATTTTTTAGCAGAAACAGACACCTTCTTTTTAATGCTGGGGAAAATGGAATAAATAACTCTTACTATGTTCTTAAAGATTTAAGATTAACTGGTAAATATATCGTGCCTGATGCAGCCGACCTTAAAGCATACAATCCTGATGTTGCTTTTAAAAACAGAGTAAACCTTATTAACGATTTAGTTTCTTCTGTAAACTCTAACGGCTACACTCCACAAGTCCAATTTGTTCGTAGTGTTTCAAACCAATTTCAACGTGGCGACGCTATAAATAATTATACTCTTAACTCTAATAACTTTCCACAAGTCGTAGGATTACAAAGAACAATCCAAAGCAAGAATGGGTTAAGATTTCCTTATGAGTTTCCAGTTGAAGTTAAACCTAATTGTAAATCAGCAGATCAAACAGGAGCAGAAATTATTCCTGGTTCATTAGAACACCCAGCATTAGGATTAGGAGATACAGAAGTGCGTATTCAATATACACGCTCTTTATTAGGAAAAAATGAAGCTCATCATGCTTCAAACTCCTTAAAAGAAACTAACGATGTAACAAGAGAAGAATACGCCGTCGCTGGTGCTGGAACAGATACAGGAAACAATTGCTTCGTAGCTGTGACTGGAATAGGGGCAGATTACCAAATGGGAGTTATGGGAACACAAAATTACGTCAATCAAGATTACGCTCTTGAAGTCGTAAGCGGTGTAAATAGTGGTAAAACAAATCTTCCAACAGATACACGCAGTCAAACATTACTCCAACAAACATTCGTTAATGATCTTGAAGTTATTAATACGAAAACGCTTGTTAAATCATTTTAAAATAATTTTAGCAAGAAAAATAAAAAATATTTTATAATTTTGTAATAAAGTTTTTAATAAAAGTTTATTATATGAATATTATATAAAATGCAGAACAATATTGTTTATTTAGATTTAAATAGGGAGTTTGCTACAATTAAAGACGATGTCTATAATAATAAATGGTCTAATGAAATAGGTGAGCTGAAAATACCAAAAGGCTCTACTATTGAAATACAAAACGCTTTAATTAATTTACAAGGTATAGAAGGGGGTTCTATTGAAATACGAGAAGACCAAGCACTCACTTTAAATTATTCTCCATATCTTTCTCATTCTGATTTTCTTTCACAAAAATACGATTTTAAGGATACAACTATTTTTACAAGTGCAATTGACCCTTTTTTAGAATTAACACAAGGAGATTTAAAAGGCGTATATGTAGACTGGTTCACATCAGCAAATATAGAAAAATTATATTCTGCTTCTATGTCTACGATTATGAATCATAACGTAGATTTATTTTATGATAGTGGAGCCACGGACAACGTACAAAAACCATTTAAAGATTGGCTATTAAACTCGGGTAAAAATTGCGGATATATGGGTGGAACAGAAATACCTTTATTTCCTGTAATGGTAAATGCTAATGGATATTTAGAACCAGTTGTAAAACAAGCAGAGGTGAATATACCGAAAGGCGTTTATGGTATTTCACAGCTTTCTAATTTTATAACGCATCAATTACAAAATACAGCTTATCAATTCGGCACAGCAAATCGTTTTAAATCTTCCGCAGAAAAAGGAACAGCAGAAGGCATATATACAGGAAATATTACATCGCAACTTTTAGATTATGCGAAACCATGGAACTACGAATATAATGTGAACGCTTCATCTTATACTACATTAGGAAGTATAGTAGAAGCATTCATCACTCACGACATAAACGGATTAGGTACATTAACAAGAGGGGGGAATTATTTATATATTTTACCGCAACAATTTAAAATATTATTAAACAACTACGCAAACGGACAAACAAACGTACCCGAGTTTGAGGCTACAACCTTTTTTGCGTCAGGAGCAAACTTTTACGCAAGTATTAAAGCCCCCTACCCTATGATGGAAACATATATTCCTTCTAATTCACACAACGGACTATATTACACGAATAGATCAACAACAATAAGCGATAATGGAAACTTCGGTATTACTGCTCCAAACGATTATTTTGCCTGGCATCCTATTCGTCAATATCCAATCGGTTCAGCAAATGCAGAGTTTCAATACAATTCAACAGCCGCAGGATTTTCATTCACATATCTTCATACTTCAAGACAAGACCCTTCGCATGATTGTTTAGGCAATAAAAACACAAACGCAGGTGAAAACGTTTCAACATATAGACAAGCAGGCATTTTAGAAACACTTATATTTTTTAGTTCAAGTGTTATAACTGCCGAACAAACACAACGTATAAGAAGTACAATGAACGTTCCAAGACAAAGAACAACTGGCGTTTGTGTATTTAACTGGGATTTAAATGCTTGTTTAAATGACCCTAAATCAAACGTAGTCTTTAAAAATACACCAGGATTTAATAAATATAGATCATTTGAAAGTTTTTATGGAGATAGTAGAATAGAACTCGCAAAAGAGAACTGGAAAAAAACATTTTGGTACAGATTAGGTTTTGAATACGGACAGCTAAACGAATATGAAGAAGTTGCCTGTTTTGATAGTATAAATATAGCATTACCAGGAACAACAACCAATAACGATATTGACGCTTCTATATATCCTTCAATCGCAAATCAATATTGTCCTTCACAATCTTCAACCACAACTGATTTTGTTAATAGTGGTATACCTTATGCCTTAAATGAAGAATTAAAAGTTTATGATCTTTATACCTCTGCAAAAACAATATTAGCACCAGGCACAGATACTTATAAATCATGGAAGAATATATTTTATGTATTAACGCAATCCTATTCTGTAAAAACTGGAAGTTTAGAAATAACCGCAAACAAACTACCAGTTTTATCAGACGAAGGCTATTTAATTATAACAAGTGATATAGTGCCTGGTTTAAATGACGTATTGAAAAATAAAAGCAATATACCATTATTAGGCGTTGTTCCAAAATCTAATTTAAGTAATCAAGATTTTATTAATTCTATTCAAGAAATTACACACGTAACAACACAAGATCAAGTTGTAAATAATATAGGTATTGAAGTTTTAAATCCTGATTTAACAGCTCCATTTTTAAATGAGAACTCAACTATTATATTAAAAATAACTTTAAACTTACAAGAAGAAGAACAAGAAGAACAACAAACAAAGAAAGGAGAGAAAAAAGAAAATAGCAAGAAATAATATAGAATGGCCTATCATAGCACAAAAAACCAAATGATTAAAACAAAAGGTAAAGCAACCACACGTAAACCAAAAGGATTAACAGACGCACAAAAGAAACAATTAAAAGAAGCAGAAAAAACACACACAAAAAAACATATTGATTTAATGAAAAAGTTAATGAAAGGTGGAATGAGTTTTAGTAAAGCTCATAATGAAGCATTAAAAAAAGTAGGTAAATAATATAGAAATGAAAAACGAAAAACAGAAAAGATATTTTCCAGTTAAGTACAATAAAAAATATATTGACGCACTCAATAAAGAAAGAGATCCTGATATGCAAATTAAGGATATGAAAAAAGGAAAAGATAAATCCACAAATCACGTTTTTATTATTAAGAAGAAATAATCTTTAATTATATTTTTATTTTAAAAAAAATAATATAGTAATTTATATTATAAAAGAATGGAAACTTTAAAATCACTTTACGATTACGAAACCCAAGATGCCCCTATGCTTTTAGATATTCGTTCTGATAAAGTATTGCCTTTATCAAGCGGAAACAATAAGCACATTTTTAGATTAGAGCCAACTGGTTATTTAGATAAAAACTCTATGCTTATGTTTAAATTGAAATCTAATGTTGCCGATACTCTCCGCATGAATGTTCTTAATGGTGGTTTAGGAGCTATTAAAAGAGTTCAACTCGCAGTTGGCGATTACATTTTAAACGACGTTGAAGGCGTAAGTGAATGGGCGACGTTACATAATTTTATGGAAGTTTCAAGATCCGCACAAAACGCAAGTTTATCTCAATATTTAGGAAATCAATTATATACAAAAGTAGCAACTGGTAAAGTAGACGACGCAGGTGGCGTACAACAACAAAGCAAAGGAGAGATTATCCCTGACTCTGAAAGGGCTGGTCTTGCTGTCGGCGGCTCTGCAAATGCTTCTCTTACTGACGGAGCATATGATAGTAAGGTTGCCGTAGTCAATTCATTAAAGATTTCTCAAACTTCAAGCGAAAATCATCAGGTAGGTATTCCTCTCGGTATGATTATTCCAGCCCTTAAAAATCGTAGAATACCATTATTCTTATTTACAGAATATCGTATTTACATTACAATAGAGTTTAATGACGCTTCGCAATTCGTTAATAATTTAGCAAAAACGAATTATGCTGGTAATGAAACTCTCCAAGCCGCAAGTGGCGACGTTTCTTTTGAAGACGTTAAATTGCAAGTGGATTATATTATTGAACCTGCTGAACTCATGGAAAAAATGAGAAATAAAATAAATAATGCTGGTGGTTTAGTTTTAGATTTCTATGACGTTGTAAGAGTAGAAACTCAATTAGAAGCTGGAACAAATGGAGCAGTTCAACGTAAAGAGTTTAAACTCGGTCAAAATAATAGAGAAGTTCATAAGATTTACATGACGAGAAAGTTTACAGATAAAACTGGATTCGGTCGCAATCTTTCATTATTAAACGAACAACGCATAGACGGAGTTAATACAGAATCTATTAACTGGTATATTAATGGTAAGGATTTATACCCCGAACAAGAAGTTAATAGCAACGCTATTCTTTATGACGAAGTCAATTCGGCATTAGATCGTGATTTAGATGTAGAGCGTCCTATGTTTATGAACGCTCTTGATACTCAATTTGCGGCTATGACTTCACCAAATAATCCATTTAACGGCACATATAAACCTCTTGCAGTTGATTTAAGAAATGGAAATCCTGGTATTCTCGGTGCTGGTACATTAATCGGCAACTATCCTATTGTCTGCAAATATTCTCGCATTCCAACCCAAGCCGTAGCTCGTGCGACTGGCCCTCCTGCTGTTCCTGGTTTCAGAAAGGATTTAGGTGCTATGGACGTAAACTTCTATGTTATGGCTTCTCGTCGTGCTGTTATTAAACAAGGAGTAAAAGGCAACGACGTTCAAGTAACTTATTAAGAAAATTACACAGAAGTTAAAAAATAAGTATTTTAATATTTGCCTAAATTAAAATGGCTGTTGTTCCACATGAATTAAATGATATGGAATTAACTAAAAAAGAATTAATGCTAATCGGTATTTTTCAATTAGTATTAATGGCTTATGGATATATTTATTCAGGATACGATACTTCTATTCCTTGAAGTTCTTTTAATTTATCCATCTTTTTACGGATATTATCTCTCCATCTTTTATTTTTTTCTCTATGATAATCTTTATTGTTTACATAATTAAGCCGTGCTTTTTCTTTGCGTTTTTCAATATTCTCTTGTACTCTTGCTTTTTCTTCATCGTTCATGTCTTCGGTAATAACATAATTTCTTTTATAATAATTCTTTGAAGCTTTAACATTATTTTTCTTTTTACGTTCTAACATTTCCTTAATACGGAGGAGTTCTTGCAATTCTTCGGCAGATACTTCTTTATTCATTCTGTTCGTAGTCATTATATAATATGTAAAGATATTTTTTTAAGTTGTTTTTTAAATTAATATTTAATTTCTTTAAGTCTTTTTTTTATAATATCTAAAAAATTAGGGTTGCAATCTATCAATATGCATTTTTTATTTTGTTCCATACAAGGAATAGCTGTTGTGCCTGAACCTGCGAAAGGATCTAATACTATTCCATCATTAGGACAAAATGCTTTTATAATTCTGCGTGGTAATTCAGTAGGAAAAACTGCGAAATGACTTTCTTTACATGGTTCAGTAGGAATAATTAAAATATCGTTAGGTGTTTTACCATTAGGATTATTTCTAACATTTTGTAAAACATAATGCTCCTCTGTGAGTATTTTATCGTATTTTGTTTCAGTAATATTAAGTAGTTCTTTTAATTTAAACCATTCATTAGGTTTAGGTAGAGTTCTTGAATGATCTAATCTAATATAATGAGAGAATGTATCTTTATAATTGAAATAGTCATCAATATCTTTTATTTTATATTTTTTTTGTTTTTTATATGCTTCTGAAATAAGTTTATTTATAGGGAAACCTTCTTCTTTTGATATTTTCGTTTTTCTGCATAACGAATATTTAATACCTTGTGATTGCCTTGCTCCTGGGCTTTTACCTTTATTAATTGTTTGATTTTTAAACTTTCCATTATAATTTTGTTTATTATTAACTTCGTCAACCATTTTTTTATAAGTTGTTTCATATTCTTCAATACTTAAATATTGAGGGAATGCTTCATATTTTTTCGGTGGCTTTGTTTTATGTTTTGTGCGTAAAACGTCAATATTAGAATAATATTTATGGTTGTAATATTTATTATTTTTTTTAACAAAGAAATATACAAACTCATAAGAATTATTAAATCTATCTTTTACAGCAGAAGGCATAGTATTAGGTTTATTCCAAATTAAAGTGTTGCGTAAAATCCAACCATTATCATTTAAAGCAATAGCAATTCTTTCAGGAATTAACATTAAACTTTTATTTTTGTATTTATCTCCTATGTTTAAAAATAAACTTCCACTATCTTTTAAAACTCTAAAACAAGATTTACCCCATTCATTTATTTTATTAATAAATTGTTGTACGGAGTTTTCATTACCCCAAGAATTATCATTTTCGTAATCTCTCAATTGAAAATATGGAGGAGATGTAATAATTAGATCAATAGATTTATCATGAAGCGTTCTCATTACTTCTAAACAATCTCCTATGTAAGTGTTTACATTTTTATTAATTTTATGAAGTTCCATTTATATAAATATATTTATTTTTTATTTAATTAATCAAAATATACAATTATCTTATCTTTATTTTCCATAATTTCGTGGGTCATAGCGTCAGCTAAAAATAGCTTTTGTTCTATTCCTCCTTTATCTTCTATTTCAATATATTCACCATAATTAATATCATATCTTTTCTTTCTCCTTGCATTAGATTTTAATAATATTAGGTTGTCTATATCATTATTGATATACATGTAAAAATTAAATGTAATTGTTTTATCTGATTGTTTAAGTACTTCTAATATGTGGCCTTGTTTATCTGTTAGAGGAAAATATAATAATTTAGGCATAGTTATAATTCATATATATTTAACATTTAAAATTAAAGAAAAATAAAAACGAGAAAAGAAGTATTAACATAAGTATATAATAAAGTATAGAAAAAAGAAAAAAGGGCAAAAAATGCCCAAAACGTCAAATCTCGCCCCTATTTTGAGAAAGTCGCCCATGAGAGGCTAAAAAAATTAAATATAAAAAGTTTGTAAAAAAGGGGGCGAAAAATGCCCAAATGGGCAAAAAATGCCCAATTTCACTTTTATACTTATCATTTAGGGATATTTATAATAATTATTTTGTTTATATAAATATATAAAAATGGAAATCTATAACGACGATTGTTTTAATGTTTTTCCAAAAATAAAAGATAAATCAATAGATTTATTTATTTTAGATTTACCCTACGGACAAACTGCCTGCAAATGGGATAGTGAAATAGATTTAGAAAAAATGTGGAAAGCAATAAAACGAATTATGAAACCAAGTGCAGTTATAGTATTTTTTTGTACGGCAAAGTTCGGCTACACATTAATACATAGTAATCCTAAATGGTTTAGATATGATCTTGTATGGGAAAAATCAAGAAAGGTCGGTTTTCTATCTGCGAATAAAATGCCTTTAAGGAAACATGAATTAATGTATGTTTTTAAAAAAGAAGGAGGAACATATAATCCACAAAAAACAGAAGGTAAACCATATAATAAAACTAATACTGGAAATCAATTTAAAGCTGGTGCTTATGGGGACATAGATAGAGCAACATTTAGAGAAGGAGAACAAAATAGAGCTATAAATAAAGGTGAAAGACACCCTCATAGCATTTTACAATTTGCAGAAGACCATGAAAACATTTATATTTTTAAAAAAGAAGGAGGAACATATAATCCACAAAAAACAGAAGGTAAACCATACACACACGCACGTAAAGGGAAAGCCAATTGTGAAGTTTATGATATTAAAAGAATTAAAGGCGAATATAAAGGTGAAAGACACCCTACAACAATATTAAAGTTTAATAATCCAAGTAAATCATTACATAGAACACAAAAACCAACTGATTTATTAGAATGGTTAATTAAATCATATTCTAATGAAGGAGATACAATTATGGATTTTACTATGGGTTCAGGTTCTACTGGTATAGCTTGTATGAATACGAAAAGAAAGTTTATAGGTATTGAATTGGATAAAGATATTTTCACTATTGCAAAAGAAAGATTTAGAGAAAATGAAAATTGCGAGAAAGAGGAAAAAGAAATATAATTATTTTGTTTATATAAATATAAATGGAAGATTTAGCTGAATGTCCTGATTTTCATTATACACCGAAAGATATTGCGAAAGAATTAATAAAAGATATTTCTTTTAATGAGAATGACGAAACACTTGAACCATGTAAAGGTAGAACTAATAATTTTTATGATTTAATACCAGGAAATAAAGACTGGTGTGAAATAGATGAAGGGAGAGATTTTTTTAATTATGATTTTAAAGGAAAAACATTTAGTAAAATAATAACAAACCCACCCTATAAAAGTAATCACGCAAAAGCAGAAGATATAAAGAATATAGGTATGACTTTTATATTTAAATGTTTAGAATATTGTGAAGACGAATGCTGGTTATTATTGAACCATAAGATGTTTAACGGATTAACTCCTTTAAGATTAGGTAAAATGAAAGATATGGGCTTTGAAGTTTCATTTTTAAGAATATTAAATATTAAATGCTGGTATGGAAGGTATTACTGGATATGTTTAAAAAAAAATCATAAGGGTATTTTAACATTTTAATATATCTACAATATTTATATAACTATGGACGAGTTTTTAGATAGTTATGTTGCGAAGAATGGATCTAAAAGTAGCTCCACTAAAACAACATTAAGAACAAGTATTAAAAGATTAGAAAAAATAATAAGATTACCTTTTGAAGAATGGACTAAATCCACATTTAAAAATTATAATGAAATTGTAAATATTTTAATTGAAGATTATTCAGTAAATACAATTATTTTAACTATATTAGCAATTATTCGTTTTTTAGAATATAAAGAAGCAGACGAAAAAGAAATAGATAATTATAAAGGCGTTTTAAATGATTTAGTACAAGAACGCAAAAAAACCGAACATTCGCAAGAAATAACAGCAGAGGAAAAAGCAAACTGGATTACTTATCCTGAATTAAAAAAGCGTGTTGAAAAATTAGGAGAGAATTATTTAAAGCCGATAGGCAAAAAAGCATTTTCAAAAATGCGTAATTTTGTAATATTAGCATTATATAGTTTACAACCACCTACAAGAATAGGAAATTATTTAGATATGAAAATAAGAAATAACTGCAAACGAGATATTAAAAGTTTAAATAAAAAACATAATTACATTTGTAAAGAAGAAGACGGAAAATATAAAATGGTTTTCAATAAATATAAAACAAGTAAATATTTAGGAAAAATAGTTCATGTAATAGAGAATGAAATGCTTAATAAATTACTTGATAAGTACATTACGCAATATGTTAAAGGTGACGTATTATTTACGAACGCAAACGGAAAACCTATAACACAGCCTAATTTTACACAAGCCCAGCAATCCGTAAGTAAAAACTTATTAGGTAAAACTTTAACTACGAATGATTTTAGGCATATATTTTTATCATGGTTTCAATCGCAAAATCCTTCAATTGAAGAAAAAGAAAAAATCGCAACTTTAATAGGACAAACATATAAGCCTTCAAGAATGGAATTATATGCTAAAAAAGACGGGGACGAAATGGTTGTTTAAGACCCCCTAAAAAATAAAACAATTAAAAAAACTACTTAAAGAGAACTTACTAATGATAAGTATAATGAGTATGACTATGGCGAGGATTAACAAAAACGACGTTGATTATTCCGCAATTTCCTATGAAGATATAGGAAATTGTAAAAATGTTAGTAAAGAAGTTATAGAAAAAGAATGGAATAAATTAAAAAAAATAAAGTGTGAAGAAAACAGCAGAGCTTTCTGTGGAAATAAAATTATTTATCATTACCAGTTTAAGAACCTTTTAGAAACACGCAGAGATATAAAGAATTATAGACTACTTCGTGAAATATTTGAAAATGAAGAAGAAAAAAAATATTGGATAGACATGACTATTAAAATGAATAGAAGAACCAAATTAGATTATATTGAAGCTACTGATATTTATGAATGTTATAGACGCTGTAAAGGTGGAGTTGTATGCTTTAAAGCAATTACAACTAAATATTTATGTAATAGGTTCAAAGCAACAAAGGTATTAGATTTTACGGCTGGTTGGGGTGGAAGACTTTTAGGAGCAAGAAGTCTTGGTCTTGAATATACGGGTATTGATACAAACATAAACTTAAAAGAAGCTTATGACGAAATGATAAAATTAGCTGGTGGTAATATGATTTGGAAATCTTGTTTAGACGTGGATTTTTCTAAATTAGATTATGATTTTGTTTTGACTTCTCCACCTTATATTAATTTAGAGATATATGAAAATATGACTTTGTTTGGTAGTAAAGAAAAGTTCTACAAAGAGTTTTTAGACGTTATGATTAAAAGAAGTTTGAAATATATTAAAAATAATGGTTCTGTTTGTATAAATATAAGTGATTACATGTATGCGGACTATATTAAATATGGTGGATTAAAAGCCGTTGAAACTATTGACCTATTGCAACAAATGGGCGGTAAAAAGAACAAAGAAATTATCTATGTATTTAGAAATGAATAAAATGGATTTAGAAGAAATAGAAGATTTAGTAAGTTGGAACTTGTCCTTTAATATTTCAGTAGAAGAAACATTAAAAGATATAAATAGATTAGATTTATTGTACTTATTCAAGGATCATAAATAATTTATTTTTTTTCCTTTGTAACACCCATTTTTGTTAAATCTCCTTGACCTTTCATGGGTTTAGGAGCTTTCTTTTTTGCTGGTGCTTTTTTAGGCATAGTTTTAGGGGCTTGTGGTAATTGTAATTTAACTTTTTCTGCTTTTGCGGAAGAAAACATTAATTCTCCGTCTTTAACGGAAACCTTAACGTCATTATCTACGTCCTTATTATGTTTGCGTATAGCTTTTTTAATTTCTGCGAGAGTGTGAGAAGACATAATTATTATATTTTATAATAACATTTTAATTTTAAAAAACTTTTTAAGACCCCTAAAAATTAAAATAATTTAAAAAAGGACTTAAAGATAATCTATACTTATTATATAACAAGGTAGATATGGCGGACTTTAAAGCTCTTTCAGTTTATACTAAACACGACGACTACTATACAGCTCCTTCAAGCTGGAATATGATAGAGCCTTATATTAAAGCAAAGGGTTTTAAAAGGGTTTATGAAGCATGTATGCTAAACTCTACATTATCTAAATCTCCGCAATACTGGAAAGATAAAGGCTATGAAGTAATTTTTAATCATAACTGGAACTTTTTAGAACATGAAGAACCAAAAGAAAATTATGATTGTATTATAACAAATCCGCCTTTTGATTTAGATATTAAATTACCAATTTTGAAAAAATTAGTACAATTAGATAAACCATTTTGTATTATTATGAATGTTTGCAATGTATTTGCTAAATATTTTAATGATTTATTTAAAGATAAACAAGAACATTTAGAGTTTATTTATCCACGAGGTAAAATATTATTTGAAAAAATGGTAAATGGTAAAATGGAAGGAAAAATTAAACAACCTTCTTTTTATTGCGTATTTGTTTGTTATAAAATGGATTTAGGTATAAAAATGCTCTAAATATTATTATATGGTGGTGCTGAAACTATTGGCTTATATTCTAATTTATCTAATAAAGATTTTCTTCCATTATCCAGTATCCAGTTTCGTATTTTTAAGCACTCCTTACAAAAGAAAGGCTTTTTATTGGATTTTTCGCTAATATTAGAACAAAAACAACAAGTATATTTTTTCTTTTTCTTTAATACCATATTTATACAATATGTAAATATGTTATTCTTCGCTTTCAATATCTTCTAAAACAAGAACCGCATAATCTTCGCCTTTATGCAAAGGACAACTCATAATAATATTTTCTGTTAATTGTGAATATCTTGACCTTAATGTTTCTAATAGTGGAGTTAATGGATTTGGTGTATCAGGATCTACAATTTCCTCCACAAGTTCGTCTAAAAGTTTTATGTACGCATAACAGCTTACTATTTCTTTTTTTAAGTCTAACATGTGAGTTTTCAATAACTTAATTATTTTATCTTGGCGTTCATATATTTCTTTTGATTGTTCTGCAAGTTCTAAATATTGCTGTTCGGTGATTGTTTTACTTTCTTTTTCTTTTTCAGGCATTTATAATAATAATATATTAAACTTCTTCTATTTTACCCTTTTGTGGAGATTCAATTGTAAAATTAATTATAGATTGTGTTAATTCTTCGGCTGGTCTATCGGTTCTCATATTAATAATTCTAACTCTCAATTGGTTCGTTCTTATATCTTGGTTTCTCATAGAATTAGGACTTTGAAAATTAGGTTCATAATTACAAGAAATAAAATTATCGTCTTTATTGGTTTGTGAAAAAGCATTTACGAAGGGGCTTGGTACATTAGCAATAATCGCTTGTGTATAACCACCATCCGCTAAATCTTCTTTATTCTTCCATGAAGAAATAGGCAATTCGTCAATCATAACGCTATAATTATCATTTAAATAGTCTAAACTTAATTGCTGATCTACATAAAGATTAACTCTATTTACTTTCATAGCGTCGCATACATTAGGAAATAGAGGGCCGAGTGTGCCGTCTGTGTCTAAATATTTCGCTAATTGTGGGCTTACTTGTATTGTATAGGTGTTTATAATTGCCCGTGTTTCGGTTGCTGTATCCGTTGATTTATCAAAAGGGGTAAAAATACATTTTTCAAAGCCTTCCCCTTGTACTTGGGCGGAAAGACCTATTTTTAAAGGTATACCGCTATTTGCTTGATTTGCGTTTACTGGTGGATTGTATGTATTAAAAAAACCATAACTAAAATATGAATTGTCTTGTTTACTATCATATATTTCTGTTAAGGGTTCTTCTTCTGCGTCTTTGTGATCGTAAGCAAATACTTTATAATAAAGTCTTATATCTTGGCTTGTAAAATCAGTATTAACTGGTGTATATGTTTGCACTACAAGTTTAGCAGGCATATCTAACGTGTTGTAAACTGTACTCAAATTGATTTTTGTTACTTTCTTTTTACTTACAAAATTAGTATTAAAATTAAAATCTTTTAAAAGGTCAGAAGTGGACGCTGCAGTTTCTCTTGCTTGAAATATATTTAAATTAACAACAGAGGAAGTTTTTTTTACTTCAAAAATTACGAATGCTCTTGGAACGTAAGAACTATCAGGAGTTCCTGTTGGTGGGGTAAGAGGTAAATTAGTTCCGCCTATGTAATTAGCACCACCACCTTTTAAAGCTGTATATTCAGGACTATATAAAAACATACATACGCCTCCTTGTAAATCAAACATGTTTACATTTGTTTCAAGTTGAATTATATTACTATTTCTTACGTCGTCTTCACAAGGTACAGCAAGATGCCAGTAATGAAGAGAAGAACCAGCATAAGCGTCGTAAATTGCTGGGCTTGCTGTTACGGAAGTTTTTGTATATTCTGCGTCGCCAGTTTGCCCGAACCCTACTTGGTCTGTGGGGTCAAATACTAAATCAACTGTATTAAAATTACTTCCTCCGCCTTCTTGTAAAAAATAGCCTAATGAAATACGTGTTCTATCCGCAATATCAGGAAGCGGAATATTACTATTGTAATAATATAATTGTTTTATAGGTAATAAAGCAATTCCGTTAAGTGCTTCGGTTATTGCGTTCTGAAACTTTGTAAAATCATAAGTTCCCGCTTTTATACTTACTCTTGCGGTGGTAGGATCTATTTTATTTGCGTTAAATGTTGTTGGGTTAAACTTGGGGTATAAATCCGTAGAGCTTACACGTATCTCTTGGTCTTCCGTAAGATTAACTGCATTTTGTTTTGTAAATTGTGCGAAGTTTAAATATGCTTTACTATTTGCTGGAATGACTATATCTTCTCTAAATCTTGTAACATAGTCGTAGCCTTGCGAACTTGGAGAAATTAAATTAAAGTTCATGTTTATAAACTAATTATAGAAAATAAAAAAATGGAAATAAAAAATATCCGTTATTTTATTAAAAAATATACGAGTGATAAGTATTATAATATATAATATAATAAGGAAAATGATATAAAAAGGGCAAAAACCCCTTAAATATACTAATATATATTAAATAATAGTTATATAAATAGACTTAAACTTATATAAAATATTTTATATAAGTCTTTATATACTAATATAAGTAAAATATTAAAAAAAAGAGTATATATAAGTATTTAAATACCTTAAAGAACCTCATTATTATACTTTTTATATTGTTTTTTATTATATTTATCATTATTCTTATTGAGTTTCATATCCTTCGTCTTCGGTTGTTTCATTTTCACTTGAAGAACAGCTTTCACAAATGCTTTCACCACCTTCATTTAAAAAATTATTATTATGAGGACATACAGCTTCTTCATTACAATCCGCACAATAAACATAACAGCAAGAGCCATAAAGACGACCTTCAATATTTTCCATGTCCTCAACATTACACATTTCATTACAATTAAAACAATAATCATATTGTTCTTCTGCTTCTGTATCAGTTGCGTAATTCATATTATCCGTCATAGTCATACTCATTATACTTATCATTAGTAAGTTCTCTTTAAGTAGTTTTTTTAATTAATTATTACATGAGGGGTCTTAAACCCTTTAAGGATACGAATAATATAAATTGTTTAGAAAAGGACTTAAAGATTACTCAATTATTAGAGGTGTAGCGAGTAGTATGTCTGTGGCTGGTAAATACGTATTCTTAAAGCGTTCTCCGTTTAATCGTTATGATTGTAACTTAAATCATGGATTTTACGAAGAAAAATATATAATTTCTTTTGAAAAATATAAGAAATGCATTAACTATATTAATGAATTATATAACTTTGATTTTCAAGAGCAATATTTTAAAGATATAAATAAACTAAAAGAATATTATTATAAAAACAATAGCGTTCCAGCTATTTTAATTGTTTCTAATAATCCACAAATAGATAAATATTCTTATGTTCCTTTAAAAACAAAATGTATTTGTGGAAAGAACTTACAACAAAAAAATACCATGTCGCATTTTAATCATAAATGTAAAATTAATAAAATTAAAAATGAAATAAAAAAATTAATAGAAAAATATGGTGAGGTTGTAAAAAAGTTTGATTATGAAATATACGAGTATAAAGAAGAGGATTTTACAGAATACAATATTGAAAATATTAATAAATTAAAAAGACACGACAACTTTATTAAAAGTTATTATAATTTAATTTGTGATTATAAAGAATTATTAAAAGGTTTACAAGATAATTATACTAAAAAAGAATTAAATACCGCAATTGCTTCATTTAAAAAACATTATTATTTGGATTTTGACGTTAAAAATTATGATTATGAATTATTTTTAGATACAATAATAGATTGTGAAAGCTTCCTTTGTAAAGTTAAAAACCATATCGTAAAAGATATAAAAAATAAAATTAAAGAAATAAAAGAAAATATTAATTTTTTTGTAAAAGAATGTGAATGTAATATTTGTTTAGATACGAAAAAATGCAGAGAAGTAGATTGTTGTAATAAACCGATTTGTGAAGATTGTGAAACTGGAATAAAAGATACACAATCACAATCTCAAAAATGTCCTTATTGTAGAAATACAAACTGGTAAATAAATAAAAAACACATATTAATATTTTTTATTAATTATATTTAGTTATTATAAAATGGAAACTAAATATAAGTTTAAAACGATTCGCAAATCTTCCACAACTGGAAAAAAATACGAAGCCATATTTATTAATAGAAAAACAGGACAACAAAGAAAAATTGCGTTTGGTTCTGCTGGTATGAGTGATTTTACGAAACATAAAGACCCTGAAAGAAAAAAGAGGTACATATCTCGCCATGAAAAAAGAGAAAACTGGACTGATTCAGGTATTCTTACCGCTGGTTGGTGGAGTCGTTGGTTGCTTTGGTCTGAACCTTCTTTAACAGCAGCTAAACAATTAGTTAAAGATAAATTAAAATCGGCAGGTTATTTATAATAGTTATGCCTCCTAAAATACAAGATAAATATACAAAAGGAGTAAATAAAAAAGAAAGAGAAAAGGAATTAAAAACACGTAAAGAAAGCAAAAAACCTATTAAGGATCTATTCCCTAAAAAAACCGATAAACAAGCAATTAAAAAAGGATTAATTAAACCTTCCAGCTATACCACAAGATTTAATAAAGAATATCCTGATTTAAAGTTTGATAAAAAAGTATTTAGTCGTAAGTTTAAAATACCATTAAAAGATTTAGACGAGGTTTACGATAAAGGGTTGGCTGCGTGGAAATCCGCAGGATCTCGTCCTGGCGTTCCTGCGATTGCTTGGGCTCGTGCCCGTGTCTATAAGTTTATCCTCATAGAAGAGGGTAAAATTAAAAAGAAAAAAAATGACCCTGATAATAGTTTGCATAAAAAGGTCTAATTATTTTGTTCTTGTCCTATCTGAACTCTACAATTTGATTTACAACACAAAGCACAACTAATTTTGAGATACAAGGCTTTCAATAGCTCCTTTATCTTTTTCCACATGTTCTATATTATTACTTGCTTTTTTTTCTTTTTGTTGCTTTACTAATTCTATGTGTTTTTTAGTATTATTATGGCGTGTTCTGTTTTTTTTAGAAACAAGCTGACCGCAATCACACATTACTCTTAATTGGTCGTAATATTTACAATATTCTTTTTTGGTGCGTCCTGGAATAGTCATATTTACACATTTGGGCGTGTTTTCAATATAATACCTTTCTCTTTGGTATAATTCAGCCATAGAATTAACATAACTGCAATCTTCTACCATTTCTATTTTAAAATCATTATTTTCCATTACTTTCGCAGAAGTTACATTTTTTTTAGGCAAATGTTTAGCTTGGTATTTATGCTGGGCTTTTCTTAAACATAAAAGTCTTGATCTCGTAGAACCTATATAAACCCTACCAGTTTTATTACATTCCATTTTATAGATTTTGGCGTATTTAAACATTTCACTCATATTTTTATATAATAAGCATAGAAAAAAATATAAATTATTTAAACGCACTCCTCCTTTTTTTCTAAATATCTTTTTCTGTAATTTCTTCTTTTTGTGGTTCTTGATCTTCTTTTTCAAGTTTATCCATTTCGTCTTTATAGCTCCATAATACTTCGTTGTGGTTTCTTCTTGCTTCCATCGTATGCACGTTTAAAAATAAGAAATCATGGGGCTTACGCCGTGCCTTTCTGTGTAATTCTAAAAATGCTTTTTCACTACCACCGAAAAAACCATAAGCTTCTGCAATTTTCTTTAATTCTTTATCTGTGTAACTTCCGCAAATATAAATACCTGACGCTTGATTTCTTAAAATTGGTGTAATATGCTTAAAGTATTGTACGCAAATACAAATACTTAATTTACCTTCTTTTTCACCATTTCCTATATGTCTATATAATGTGCTTAAACTTGTAATCTTGTCTGCTTTTCCTCTTCGGCTTCCAGCATTCGTTCCTACAATATCGTCAAATAAAATTAAGTATTTATCGTCACTTTCATCTTTTTCAATCATTTCAATTAATTCATCTACTAAATCATCATTATATTCAGTAAACACATAATCAAAATCTTTTATTAAATGTTGATTCATAGCGTCATTATAAGCACTTGGAGAAACAAGGATTTTGCAGTCAAAATCTTTATGATACATATTATCATTTAAATATAATGAACTTGCTAAAACACTTTTTCCAGCTTTTACTCTGCCGTTAATAATAATTAAATGTGGAACATTACATAATGGATATTTATCGGTTTCATTTAATTTAGAAGTATCAATATTTAGAGGATAAATATTTAAATCCTTTTTGGGTAGATCACCATATTTTTCAATTTTGTTCTTCATATCTATATTATATTTTATTATTATTTATTCTTTTGTTTATTTACAAATGTATTTAATTTCGTAATATCATTTATCATTTTTTCTTTTACGGCTTCAATATCTTCATATTGATTTAGTTTAATATTAGCAAAATATTTTTTTACATGTCTAAATGTTGCTTTGTCTTCTATTTTATCTAATGTTTCATATTTCATTTCATTAAACTTACTTTTGAATAATTTAAACTCTGCGGAGTTTTTATCGTGAACTGCAAGTTCTTTTTTATGGTCTTCTTTCATTTCTGCGACTTGTAATTTAACTTTATTTTGTTCTTTTAATTGTTGTTTTTTACTTTTACGACCTTCTTTAATTTCTTTTACCATATCCTTCTCTGCTTGTTTATTTTGTTTTTCTAAAAGTTTCTGTTTGCGTTTCTCTCTACCACGTGCTAATGCTTGAAGTTGTTTTTCGGTTAGTTTTCTTTTAGGTTTTTTATTTTCTTCTGTTTTAGGTTTAACAAAAATCTCGTCTTCCATTTTGTTTATATAAATGTATTATAAAAAAATTATTATTAAAAAAAATAAATATAAACAAATATTATAAACATGTCGTATTTTGATAGATTAGAAGCTCTAAAAAACTCTATTGTAGAGAAAAATAATAATTTACAAGCCTACGCTAATGAAGCCTCGCAAAATGCCGAAGATACTATTAAAGCAAAAGTTCAAGATGTAGCGGAAAAATTGGAAGCCGTTGGAGGAACTGGTTTTGCCATCATTAGATCAGGTAAAGCAGTTAAAAAACTTTATGATAAATATAAGAAAAAACGTGAAGGAAAATCAGAAGAAGAAACAAATGAAGAACCTAATACCGAAGAACAAGATAATACTGGGGATAGTACATTAGAACAACAAGGCGAAGGAACACCTACAAGCGAAGCCGCACAATCTACAACTGAAAACCCACAGGGAGCTATGGAAGGGGAAGGAGAAGAAGCATTAGGTCCAGTAGAAAACGAACAAGTCTATATTGATAATAGTGACCCTTTTGAGGGTGCTTTTGATAGGGACGTTCAAGTAGGCGGAGAATGGGAAGCCGACCCCGAAGATTTAGCAGAAGGTATTGAGCGTCCTGTTGAAGTAGATTTAAATGACCCCGCACAAGTTCAACAACCCGAAGCAACTAATCCAGCCGAACCCGAAGCCGAACCTGAAAGCGTTACTGACGAAGCCCCAGCTATGGGCGAAGAAGCGGAAGCCGAAGGACCAGGAGAAACACTTGGAGAAGTGGCTGCACCTTATAATCCAGTAGCACCAGGCACAAGTGTAGAAATGGAAGACGCTTCTAATTTTGGAGCAAGACAAGGTACAGCTACATTAAGCCAAGGAGAGCTTGGAGAAACTACTACACAACAGAGTATCATGGATGCGAACCCTGAAAGTTTAGGTGAAACCATGAGCGGATTGTCTACGGACGCTGGTGAAGCCGCAAGTTCAGTAACAGACGTTTTAAGTTCAGCTGCAAGTTCAGCAGCAGACGCTTTAACTGGTGGAGCTGGTGCTTTGGCTGGGGATGCAGCAGGGGGGCTAATGTCGGCATTAGGAATAGGTGACGCTGTTTTAGATGCAGTACCAGTTCTAGGCGAAGTAGCCCTCGTTGCTACGGCTATTGCTGGATTTTTTGAAAGTCTATTCGGTGTTGGTTCTTCACCCGATCAAGCAATAGAAGGTAAGAGTGGATTTGACGTAAATAGTTTAGTGCAACAAGCAGCCAGTTCCTTACAAGTTTAATAATTATATTATAAGTATCATATATTTAGCAATACGTCATTTTTGGCCCATTTCGTCATTTTTGGCCCCCTTTTTTAGAAACTTTTTATTTTTAATTTTTGAGCCCTCTCATGGAGGACTTTTTGAAAATAGGGGCGAGATTTGACGTATTGGGCCATTTTTGACGTTTTTTATTTTTATCTATATTTTTAAATACTTTATATAATACTTTAAGAACTACTTAAAATATTATAATTAAAAAAACCACTTAAAGATAATTATTATATTAGTAGTATATATAGAAGTATGTCGTCGCTAAAAGTTGCTGAAAAAAACTCTATCGTTAAAGAAATGGATATTTGTGAATATCTTGATAATAAAGGAATTAAATGGTTTCCTCTTGATCTTGAAATTAAATGGAATGAAGAAAAAAAGAAACACATTAAAACCCCTAAATATTCAAGTATTTATAAAGCCATGCCGAAATCAGATGATTTTAAAAAGGTTGACTTGCAAAAAATAAAACACAGACAACAATTTAGAGATTTTCATAGTCATATTGCTATTGATTTAGCAGATTTTAAACATATTGATATTGACTTTACAGAAGACAAATATAACAATAAACAATATGACGAAAAGACATTAACGTTTGTTGAAATGTGTAAAAAGAATTATCCATATTATAAAAGTGCTACGAAATTACATGGAAAGCATTTTTTCTTTTCTACCGATTATGATTTTGGTAAAGACAGAGAAGACAATTTAATTTATGAAGATATTGAGTTTTTATGCGAGGGTTGGTCTTGGTGTCCGCAAGACGCAAAAATCCATAACGCAGAAAAAAATGATTTACAAGTAAAAAAAGAAATAATAGAACAAATTATAAATAAAAATAAAAAAGTAACAAAAACAATTAAAAGAAAGAAACGCACCCCTTCTACTGAAACGCAACCGCAAGAATTACAACAAAAACCGAATTACGAAAACGAAGATTTAAAAGAAATAGAAGATATGGCTGAATTAATAGATATTGATTATTTAGATAGTTATAATACTTGGACTAAAATTATATGGTCTTTAAAAAATTATGAAGGTTATGACCTTATAGATTTAGCGAAATATATATCCGCAAAATCAGCTAAATATGACGAACATGTTTTTCTTGAATTATGGAATAATGCTAAAAGTGGTAATAGCATAGGAACACTATTTTATTATGCTAAATTATCTAATGAAGAAGAATATAACACTATAAGATTGCGTAAATTAAAAGGCATTAATACACAATTTATAAATTGCGACGATACATTAGCAGAATTATTTTTAAAAGGTAATGAGGGTAATTTCGTTTTAATCGGTGAAAAACAACAGCTTTATACATTTTATAATAAACGCTGGTATGAAGATTTTGGAAAAGGCAAACTCGGTAATATGATTACAAAAGATTTAAGAAAAATGTTTACTTTACAATTAAGTAAATTATTTTTGGAACAATCAGAATTAAAAAGAAAAATGGCGGAAGTAAGTGAAGCAGAGCAGAAATTATTAGAAGTAGAAGAAGAAAGATTAAAAAAACAAATTGAGTTATTTAATGGTTTAATTAGTCAAGTTCTTACAGCTAATAAAATAGATAAAATTATTAAGCAAGTTGTACGGCAATTATCGGTTATTGATTTTTCAAATGTAGAGTTTGATAAAAACCCATATTTGTTTTGTTTTAAAAATAAAATCTATGATCTTAAAACTCATAATTGGGTAGAAGTAAATAGAGAGGATTATGTTCTAACATATTTAAATTATGATTATGAAGATTGTAACGACGAAGAAGTGAAAGAAATAGATAATTTATTTATTCAATTAATACCGAATGAAAATATTAGAAATAACTTTATTCATTATTTAGCAACATGTTTATATCAAATCTATATTGAAAAGTTTGTTCTTATGAATGGTTCAGGTAGAAACGGCAAAGGAGTTATTACTGAATTAATGATGTCGTTATTAGTTGTAGGTATATACGGATATTATGGTTCAAGTTCTACATTATTAGCTCCTTTAAAAACTGGTGCTGTGCCTGAATTAGCAAATATGCATAAAAAAAGATTAATTGTATGGCGTGAGCCCGAAGCAGAAAAAGCAAGTTTAAATATTTCTACAATTAAAGAAATTACTGGTGGAGATCGTATTAATGCTCGTGGATTATACAAAGGAAACACAGACACAATTTTAAGCGGAACTTACATTATGGAATGTAATGATAGACCTTTAATTAACGGCAAACTGGACGAAGCTGCTGCCGAACGCTGGGTAGATATTTTATTTCCTTCATTTTTTACCACAAAAAAAGAACTATATGAAAATAATGAATTAAATAATGTTTATAAAGCAAATAAATATTATAAATCGCAAGAGTTCAAAGATAAGGGCAAGTTTGCTTTATTTAGATTTTTAATTAACTGGATTAAGAAATATGAAGAAGAAAATGAAAAATCGGTTTGTGAAGCTTTTGCCGATTGTGAAGAAGTAAAAGAAAGAACAAGTAAATATATTGAAACTTGTGATGAAAAATATGAATGGTTTATTACTGGATATGAAAAAGGCGAAGATAAAGATTTCGTTCATGTTAAAGAAGTTTATGAAAGATTTAAGAATAGCGAAATATGGGAAAATATGACTAAAAAAGAAAAACGCAAAAACACATATAAAGTATTTTGTGATTACTTGCAACAATCAGTTAATTTTAAGATTTATTATAAAGATAGACATAAGGAACATAGAAGGGTATTATTAACATTTAAGGAAAAAGAAGTTAAATCATTTTTAGACGAAAGTGAAGACGAAATAATAGAAGATATTTAAGATTATGATCTTTTTACTTTTTAATATAATAAAAAATATTATAGTTATTTATTGTATAATTCAAGATGTCGCATGCTTTAATGTTAGGTACAACCTCGGCTGGTGAAGTAGAAAAAGTTTTAGTTTCTTCAAGTGGTAAGCTTGAAGTTGACGCTACTATTACAGGAGGAGGGGACGCAACGGCTGCAAACCAAGTCACTATGATAGGGCATTTATCTACAATTGAAGGGGATACTACAAGTTTAGACGCAAAAGTCGTAGCTTGTGATACAACTGGAAAAGCAACGCTTTCAGAACAACAAAGTCAAACAACTCAATTAACTACAATCGCAGGAGATACTACAAGTTTAGACGCAAAAGTCGTAGCTTGTGATACAACAGGCAAAGCAACTTTAACAGAACAACAAAGTCAAACAACTCAATTAACTACAATTGCGGGGGACACTACAAGTTTAGACGCAAAAGTCGTAGCTTGTGATACAACTGGAAAAGCTACACTTACAGAACAACAAGCTCAAACTGCATTATTAACAACTATTCAAGGGGATACGACTTCTCTTGATTCAAAAGTAACAGCATGTAATACTGGGGCTGTTGTTGTTTCAAGTGGATCTATTACAGAAACTAATTCAGGTGCTATTGCTACAAGTGTAGCTAAAATTAGTCAAGGCTACGACGCTACTATTGTGAGTGGTGGTTCAGGTCTTCAACAAAACCTCGTTTATGGTCTTGATAGTAATACTGGCGATTTAGACGCTATTAAAGTAAATGCTAATGGTAATTTACTCGTAAATGTGGACGAACGCACAAAGGAAACAACAAGCGGACAATTATGGACGGCTCAAAGTATAGGGGCTGGTGCTTCGGCTCAAACTGCTTCTATTGATATGCAAAACCATAGATACGTAAGCGTATATGGGGACACAACAAGCACATTAGGGGACAATTTTTCAATAGAGTTCTCTGACGATAATACAAACTGGTATAAAAGCGACCAATCCTATATTTACCCTGATTTGAATGGAGTTTTCGCTCACACAATCACAGAACAAATTATAGTAAGATATATAAGATTTAGTACAACTAATAACGACGCTTCGGCTCACACATATAATCTTAAATATTCAATTATGCAAAATTAAAATACTTTTTAGAAACCAAGATTTTAATTATTTTATTTTTTATTTTAAAAAAAATAATATAGTAATTTATATTATAAAAGAATGACTGATAAAATCGTAAACTCTCAAAACTCCTCGTATG
>Ga0208162_1000344_pt1 | contig 27174 bp, 10 predicted proteins | sample CB_VirMetaG_4_FD_184539 | JGI IMG/M metagenome (GOLD analysis project Ga0208162, IMG submission 184539) | Freshwater to marine saline gradient viral communities from Chesapeake Bay - CB_1508_1M Viral MetaG (SPAdes) (version 4) | ecosystem: Environmental > Aquatic > Marine > Coastal | place: USA... | reverse complement strand
AAAATAAATAAAAAAAGGGATAGAAACCCCTCAAAAAGTTCTGATTTTAGCAATCAGGAGCAAAATGGGAAATTCACCAGTCGATAGAAACAAGGAAATTATGAGAGAAGTGTGGGGAACAACAAGTCTAACATCAGATTATTGGTCATTACCACACAAAACTAATGACGATCCAGAAGAAAGAGTAATTCAAGAGATTATGCATGATGATATTAGAACAGGTCAAAATTATCTTGAGGAATGAAGTATAAATAAAATCAAGAAAACTCTTAAAAAATGGTAATGGAGAGGATATCAAGAGGGTTTAAAGATATAAGTTTATCCTTCGACCCTCATCCTGTAAGTAAAGATGTTCAAGTGTTAAAAAACGAAGATGCAATTCGCAGATCTGTAAGAAATATTGTACAAACAATCCCTACAGAAAAGTTTTTTAATTCAATCTTTGGATCTAGTGTCAGAAGTTACTTGTTTAATTTTATTGATTTTGGTTCTGCATCACTAATTGCAGATGAAATTGAAACTTCAATTAATAACTTTGAACCAAGGGTAAATAATTTACAAGTAATTGTAGAACCTAGGCCCGATCAAAATACATTTAGTGCTACTATAATCTATGACATTATTGGACAAGAGTTTCCTACACAAGAGTATTCATTTCTATTAGAGGCAACAAGATAAAATGCCTTTTACAAAATTCACAAATCTAGACTTTGATCAAATAAAAGATTCTATCAAAGATTATCTTCGTGCTAATTCGAATTTCACGGGATTTGATTTTGAAGGTTCCAACTTTTCAGTTTTGATTGATACTTTAGCATATAATACTTATATAACGGCATTTAACTCTAACATGATTGTAAATGAGTCTTTTTTAGACTCTGCAACTCTTAGGGAGAATGTCGTTTCTTTAGCAAGAAATATTGGATATGTTCCAAGATCTAGAAATTCTGCAAAATCCGTAGTATCTTTTTCAGTTACAGTAGAGGGAACAGATACATCAAAATTATCTTTACAAAAAGGTTTGGTATGTAATGGTATCATTGAAAATTCATCATATTTATTTTCAATTGTAGAAGACATTACAGTTCAAACTGAAGATGCAAGTTTTGTTGGTGAAAACGGTAATATTGTTAATGCAGTAAGAGCAGATTTTGATAATATAGAAGTTTTTCAGGGAACATTTTTAACAAAACAGTTTACCTATGATGGGTCATTAGATCAGAGATTTATTTTAGATAATTCTTTTATTGACACTGCATCAATAAAAGTTTATGTTGATGGAGTGGAATATAGATTGGTTGATAATATTATTAATGTAACTGGTGAATCCACTATATTTTTAATTCAAGAGATACAAGATGAAAAATATGAATTATTATTTGGTGATGGGTTGATTGGAAAAAAATTACAAAATGCAGATGTTATCACAGTTAACTATTTGGTAACTGATGGTGAAGAAGGAAATGGTGCATCATTTTTCTCATTTGCAGGTAGAATAGTTGATAGTAATCAAAATCCAGTTTTACCACAACCATTTACTGTAAATACAGTGTCTAAAGCACAGAATGGTTCTGGAATTGAAAAGATAGATTCAATTAAGTATTTTGCTCCAAAGATATACTCTGCACAAAATAGAGCAGTAACTGGGCAAGATTATGAAGCTATTATTAAAGAAATCTATCCAGATACAGAATCTGTTTCTATTGTTGGTGGAGAAGAATTGGATCCACCAGAATTTGGTACAGTTCAAATATCAATCAAACCAAAAAATGGTCAGTTAATTAGTGAGTTTAATAAGTCACTAATACTTTCAGAACTTAAGAATTATTCTGTTTCTGGAATTAAACAAAATATTATTGACTTAAAGGTTTTGTATGTGGAATTAGATTCTTTTGTTTATTATGATGACTCAAAAATATCCACTCCACAGACACTTAAAACTAAAATATCAAATACTCTCAACAGTTATGCAAATTCTTTAGATTTAAATAAATTTGGGGGAAGATTTAAGTACAGTAAAGTTTTAAGAGCAATCGATGATACTGATACTGCTATTACATCAAACATTACTAGAGTAAAGATAAGAAGAAATTTAAATGCTCTTCTAAATCAATTTACTCAATATGAACTTTGTTTTGGTAATCAATTTCATGTAAATGATGGTGGATTTAATATTAAATCAACAGGATTTACAGTTGCCGGTGAAAGTGGTACTGTTTATTTTACTGATGTTCCAAATCCAGATAGAAAAACTGGATTAATTTCTGTTGTGAAAAATTTATCGAATGGGACAATTAGAGTTATTTCTAAATCTGCAGGAACAGTAGATTATATTAAGGGTGAAATTAATATTGGAACTATAAATATTACTTCCACAGAAAAATCAAATAATGTTATAGAAGTTCAAGCCATACCAGAATCTAATGATGTCGTGGGGTTACGTGATATTTTCTTGAAATTAGACATTTCTAATAGTGAAATAAATATGTTGAAAGATGTTATTTCTTCAGGTGAAGAAATATCAGGAACAGTTTTTAGAAAAAATTTCTATACATCAAGTTATTCAAACGGAAAATTAATCAGAGAGTAATATGATACATACTGGATTTGAATCTAGAGTAAAGATTCAAAATATAATTTCAAATCAACTTCCAGAATTTATTTTGGATGAAAGTCCAAAAACAGTTGATTTTCTAAAACAGTATTACATATCTCAAGAATACCAAGGTGGAACTGTAGATATTGCGGAAAATTTAGATCAATATTTAAAATTAGACAATTTAAAACCAGAAGTTATTGTTGATAATACAACTTTAGAAGCTTCTATTGGAGAAGATGATGATACTATTATTGTATCAAGCACTAAAGGATTCCCAACGAAGTATGGACTCCTCAAAATTGATGATGAAATTATTACGTATACTGGAATTACGACCAATAGATTTACTGGATGTATACGTGGTTTTAGTGGAATAACAGATTACCACAACGATTTGAAAGTAGAAGAATTAGTATTTGAACAATCTAAAAAATTATCACATATTAAAGATTCTAAAATAACGAATTTAAGTTCTCTATTTTTAAAAGAATTTTTTAAAAAGTTTAAGTTCACCTTTGCTCCTGGATTTGAAGGTAGAAAGTTTGATGATAGAATTGATGTAGGTAATTTCATTAAAGAAATAAAATCTCTTTATTCATCAAAAGGAACTGACGAATCTTTTAGAATTTTATTTAATGTGCTTTTTGGGCAAACTCCATCTATTATTAATTTAGAAGAATACTTGTTAAAATCTTCTAATGCAAATTATGTTAGATCTGACGTTGCAATTTTAGAACTTATTTCTGATGGAAATCCATTAAATGTAAAAGGCCAATCACTATTTAAAAATAAAAATTCTTTTATTTCTGCCGCAATTTCTACAATAAGTCCTTTTACTAGAGGTCAAAAATTATATTATAGGGCATCTCTCTTTGTTGGATCAAATGATGGAATTGCAGCAGAAGAAACTTTTGATATAACTCAAAATACAAAATCATTAGAAGATGTAAATGTAGGTGATTCTATAATTAGTGTAGATTCTACTATTGGGTTTCCTGAATCTGGAACTATTTATTCGGGATCTAATAAAATAACCTACACTAATAAAAGTATTAATCAGTTTTTTGGATGTTCTGGTGTAGAAACTAAAATTTACTCCACAGATAACATTTATTCTGATAATACTTATTTTGCCTTTGAAAATGGAGATCCTTCAAAAAGAATCGATTTTAGATTGACTGGAGTCATTTCTAAATTTAATCAAGGTTCTGATAATATTACTATATCTGAGAATCAAAAAGTATCAGTACAAAGTATTGGTGATAATATTACAAATCCAGAGAACAATAAAAGTTATAAACAAATTTTCGCAAACTCTTGGATTTATAATACAAGTCCTTCAATTGACATTGAATCTATATCAGGATCTAATGTAATTCTAAAAAATTCTGTTGATAAATCACAATTAAAGAAAAATGATTTAGTAGAAATTGTAGATAGAGGTACAAATATAGTTGTATATCCAACTTCAACTTCTGACATTCCTTTTGTTAGTCAAAACATTTCTGTGGGGTCAAACCAAATATTTTTGTCAGGAAGCACTTTTTCTGAAAATGGACTTTATAAGTTAAGAAGAAAAGTCAATAAGGGATATAGTAATACTATCAATTTTTTAAATGGAAATGATTCTGAAATAACTGACATTCAAAATTTATATATTGAAGATGAAAAATTTGCATATGTTGCATCTAATTCTTTACCTTCAAGTAGATCCACTGGAATATCAACAGATTTTTTGTATAACTTAAACCCTAAACTGATTGAAAATTTTATTTCTTTTAACTCGGGATTTATAGCAGATAGAGATTTAGACACGGATGCATTTTCTACAATATCTTTTGAAGATGAAGTCCAATTTATAACTGGTGATAAAGTATTTTATGAATTTTCAGATAAAAGGTTATTCAATTTAAATAATGATGAATACTATGTAAAAGTAATTAACAACAATTCTATAAAATTATTTGAATCTATAAGCACAATAGACGATGATAAATTTGCTGTCAAGTTTTACTCAGATAATTATCCAGAATCCAATACAGAAGAAATCTCAGGTTCTCATATATTCACATTATCTTCCCAAAGTAATAAAAAATTATCTGGATCAAAGATTCTTAGAAAATTCCCAATCCCATCAAATATAGAAAACGGCAAATCTACAAATACCATTCCAGGTTTCCCTGTAGGGATGCTTATAAATGGTGTAGAAATCTCAAATTATAAATCAGAAGATAAAATATATTATGGTCCTCTTGAAGAAATTAGAGTATTGAATGGTGGAAAAAATTATGATGTTATTAATTTACCAAAAATAAAAATAAATGGTGGATCAGAAGAAGCTTTAGCAATACCAGTTATCACAGGAACAATAACAGATATTAGTGTAATTCCTCAAGAATTTGATATTGAACAAATTACAAGTGTTGATATTGAAGGTGGAAATTCTAAAGGAGGAGTATTACAACCAATATTAGTAAAAAGAAGAAGAGATGTTTTATTTGATGCAAGAAAAACTACACAGGGTGGTGGTATTGATCTATCTACCAATCAGATAACATTTTTAGAAAATCATAATTTCTTTAATGGTCAAGAAGTAATTTATTTCAATAATGGAAATAATAATATTAGTATTGGTTTAGGATCATCTACTCTTACAAATAATAGTTCTTACTTTGTGTCTGTAGACAACAGCACAACAATTCAATTACATGAAACATTTGAAGATGCGATAAATGATACAAATCCAATAGGATTTGGTGGAACTTCTTTTACTGGAAATCAAAAATTTAAAACCGCAGAATTTAAAAATACTCTTACCGAGGTTAGAGTTATTGATGGAGGATCATTTACAAACAGACAATTATATGTAAAAACTTCGGGAATATCCACTGCAAAAAATACAATTAACTTTAAAGATCATGGATTTTCCACGGGAGAAATTGTTGAATACTTTATTGATTCTGGAGGTTCTACAATATCTGGTCTTTCTACATCAAATAGATATTATGTTGTAACAAATAATAAAGATTCTTTTCAATTATGCGATGCTGGTGTAGGAAATACAATATCATCTAATTTTGAAAGAAGAAATATTGTTAAATTATCATCGACAGGATCTGGATATCAAAAGTTTAAGTATCCAGATGTCAAAATAACTGTAAATTTATCACCTGTAGGATCTGCAGTTTCAGTAACAAAATCTATACAAGTTTCACCAGTTATCAAAGGATCTATAGAAAAAATTTATGTTTATAATAAAGGTCTTGGATATGGGTCAAAAACATTAAATTTTGAAAAATATCCAAAAATATCTTTACAAAATGGAAGAGAAGCAAGCATTGTACCTAACATTGTTGCGGGATTTTTACTATCTGTTAATATTGAATTTGGGGGTATTGAATATTTTTCTGAACCTGATTTGGAATTATTTGATCCTACCGGAAAGGGATCTGGTGCTAAATTGAAAGCGAATATCTCTGATTCTAGAATTTCTTCAGTCACGATAATTAACAAAGGAGCAAATTATTCATCTAATAGTAAAATTATAATAAGACCTAGAGGACTTAATGCTGTATATGAAGGAAAGATTAGATCTTTAACTGTAAATTCTTTACAAAAGAGACCTGGATTATATCATGAATTAAAAAATAAAGACCAAGGTCTTTCTTTTATGTTCAATGGATACTCAAATAGTTTAAGAGATTCTTTTGGAGATATTTCTTCTTCAAATTCTGGCATTATTGGATGGGCTTATGACGGAAATCCAATATACGGTCCTTATGGATTACTAGATCCTACAGATATAAATTCAACAACAAAGACATTAGTTTCTGGATATAGTATAGACACTTCAAAAGTTATTGATAGACCTTCTGAGTTTGTTGATGGATTTTTCGTTGAAGATTATTATTTTGATAATTCCGGTGATTTGGATGAACATAATGGGAGGTTTGAAAAAACTCAAGAATTTCCAAATGGAGTTTATGCTTATCATGCTACCATAAATTCAATTACAGGAAATCCAGAATTCCCATATTTTGTTGGAAATTCATTTAGATCAATTCTAATAACTGAAAATAAATTCTTAGATCAAACATTTGAATTTGAAAAATATAATTTAATTAGAAACACTTTTCCACACAAAATTACTGAGGAATTTTCTGGATATGATTTTGTAACAGAATCTAGAGAAATCTCTAATCAAGAAGTAAGAATAACTTCTATTTCTAAAGGCAGTATTGATAAAATCAATATTGTAAATTCGGGTGAAAATTACAAAGTAGATGATAAATTAAAATTTGAAAATCAAACTTTTGGTGGTGGAATTCAATCTAAAATATCTTCAATTAAAGGAAAAGAAATTTCTAATGTAACAACATCTTCAGAAATTTTTGACAATGTGGTTTTTGTATGGAACTCTAATAAAATTAGGGTTCACACACCGTTACCAAATACTTTTAAGAGTGGGGATTATGTAAGTGTTTCTGGATTTACAACTTCTGTATTATCTCAATTGAATGGAATTTCTCGGATTTCAGTTAAAGAAATTCCAAATGTTGCTATTACAACAGAAATAACTGCGAGTGGAGTTTCTACTGATATTTACGTTACAAATATTCCAAATAGTGTATCTTCTGGATCTAGCATAAACATTGGAAATGAAACTCTTTCTATACTTAATGTATACTCTGAAAAAAATATACTTAGAGTAAAAAGAGGAAATGTAGGCACAGTTCATACAGTAGGAACTGCTGTCACATTTAAAAATTATGTTTTTGATATTGAAAAATCTATTCCATATTTTGACTCAAATAAAAATATTAAAGTTTATTTTAACCCTAAAGAATCTGTAGGTCTTGGTACAATACCAGGTAAATTTACTAATATTGTGTTTAATATTGGCGAAGAAGCAATAAACTTAAGTGTTCCGACACAATCAATTTTCTTAGAAAATCACCCATTCAAAAATAACCAAAAAGTAAAATTTGAAAGAGGAATTAATGATAATATTCAAGTAAGAAGCACACCTACTGGAACAAACTTTAATCTACCTCCTAATCTTTATATAGTAAATAAATCCAAAGATACTATTGGTCTTAAAACATCTTTAGATTCAACAGAGGTTTATTTTTCAACTAATGGTGAAAATTCTGACGAATATTTAATTGAAACTGTTTTTGATGAGAAAAAGGCAAAAGTTGCAAAAAACAAAGCTACTGTATCAGTATCAACATATCATGGTTTAAAAGATGGAGATATTATCAATTTAACTGTAAATCCATCACTCTCCGTTGGTATTGGAACTTCAACTAAAGTAAAAGTTTTATATAATGATAATATTGAAAATATAATTATTGATCCCGTTAAGATAAACACATCTGATATCAATACCTCTTTAAATGAAATTACAATTTTTAATCATAAATTTAAAACTGGAGATAAAGTAATATATGAAAATACTTCATATATTTCACCAAATGTTCCTGTTAATAATACTACGTATTTTGTGTATGTAAAAGATAATAATACAATTAAATTATGCGAAACACTAATTGATTCTCGTAATAATACATTAAAAGAAATTGATATTACTTCTACAGGAAATTCAAATCAAACAATATCACTAATTAATCCACAAATTAAAGTTGTAAAGAATAATAACTTAGTATTTGATTTATCAGATAATACCTTATCTGGATACAATTTTAAAGTTTTTTACGATAAAGAATTTTTAAATGATTTTGTTTCTATAGGATCTACAGATTCATTTGTAACTGTGAAATCTGGAACTCCAGGAAGTTCAGGTGCAGAATTCACTATTAATTACAATTCAAATTTACCTCAAAAGATTTATTACTCACTTGAAAAGTCTGGATATATTAGCACTGCTGACACTACTATAGAAAACAATTCAGAAATTTTGTATCTTGATAGTTTGTATAATCAAAGTTATAGTGTATTTGGGATTGGATCTACAGAATCAACTTCTTTTGATATAAATCTCAGAAATACTCCCGAAAGATTAAGTTATACCAGTTCCGAATGTGACAAATTGGATTATACTACTACATCTAAAAATGCAAAAGGTCCGGCTAATTTGATTAAAATATTATCAAAAGGATCAAATTACAATAAACTTCCTATTTTCAAAGGAACAGATTCAAAAGAAGGTAATGGTCTCTCAATCTTAACACAATCTTCTAGTATCGGTAATGTATTAAAATCTAAAATAATTGATACTAAGTTTGAATATTCTTCAGATAAAACTTTAAAACCTGTTGCATTAATTTCTCCCATAGTTTCTTTGATAGCATCTAATACTGTAGGATTTGTTAGTGTTACTAATGGAGGGTCCAATTTTATTAATGCACCAGATTTAGTTTTGATTAATAAAGATGATAGAAAAGAAGTTTCTAATGGTCTATTGAGAGCAGTTATTTCTGGATCTTCAATATCTAAAATTGATGTTGAAGTTCCAGCAAAAGGAGTGTCAGACTTTGGGGCAGAAGTTTTTGCAGTAAATAACACAAATGGTGTCAGTATTCAAAAAGTAAATTATGATGTTAACACAGAAACTTTTAGTTGCACAATTACAACGCCTTTTGGTGGATTTGGAGAAAAACCTTTTGCAATAAATGATGAAGTGTTTATTGAGGGTATTCAGAAACAAGGATCGTCTGGAGATGGATTTAACTCTGAAGATTATGGTTACAAATTCTTTACTGTTACAAATTACGGTTTAGCTGCAGATCCTTCTGGGGCAGATGTGGTAACAATAAAATCTTTATCATCTAATCCTGGAGTTGCAAAAACTATTCAAGATTCTTCAGGAACTATTGTAAATAAGAAGAATTATCCCACATTTTTAGTTGAAGTTAGTCCATCTAATTTTGAAATTGGTGAAAATATTTTATTGAATGGTGAGGAATCAAATTTAGAAGTATTTGAATATGAAAGTAGTAACATTATAAAAATATTTGGAAATGATCCAATTAAATCCAATGATAAAATAACAGGAAAAGTAAGTGGTAACGTAGCAATTGTTAAGGATATTGAATTTTTTAATGGAAACTATACAGTTTCTGCAACTAATAGAGTTGATGAAGGTTGGTATAATAGATCAGGATTTTTGAATGAAGATTATCAAGTTCTCCCTGATAATGATTATTATCAAAATCTTTCTTATGCTATTAAAAGTCAAGTAACTTGGAATGATCAAAAAACTGCTATTAATGACATTGTGCATACCGCAGGAACTAAAAACTTTGCACATACAGAGTTAATTGGAGATTCTAATGCGGGAATTACAACAACATCAAATAATACTACCATAGTTGTAGATATTTTAAATGAAAATAGAGTTGATACTATTAATGATTTTGATTTAGTTCAAGATGTAGATGTCTTTAATGAAAGATCTAGATTTATAAAGTTAAAAACAAGAAAACTTAGTGATTTTACTGAGGCAATTTCAAATAACGTATTAAAAATTGATGATATTTCTGAAGATTTTTCAGACTCTGAATTTGATCCGGATTTATTTGTTTCTATTGATGATGAAAAAGTAAGTGATTCTTCAATATATCAAAACTTTTTAATCAAAGTAACTTCCGAAGAATCAAAAAATCAGATTCAGTTTACTGATATGACTATACTTAGTGATCCTGCGAATAATAATTTTACAGTCATTGAAAAAGAATCAATTACAAATTTAGAATTAGGAACTCTGCATAGTATAGATGATCAATATGGAGATTTTTCAATTGAAACTGATTTATTTGGAGATACTTTTATTAGATTCACCCCTACAGATCCTTTCAACGTTGATTATGATATTAAATTTATTAAAAAATCATTTACTAATGATATAGGCATATCAACAGAATCTATTGGATTTGTTGATCTAATTTCCTTTAATAACACTGTTTCTGTAGGAGAAACAATAAATGTAGTAGGATTTGATACTAGTTCTTTATCATCAATTTTTGTAACGGCAAATATAATTGATGGAACAAATAATATTTCAAATCTTGTGGAACTTTATGTTACTCATGATGGAGAAAATACCAATATTGCAGAATATTTTGTAGACACTGCTGAAAACTTTAATTCAGATAGTTTCTTGGGAATAGGATCTTTTGTAGCAAATATTAATGCTGGAAGATTTACTTTAGATTTTGAAAACAATTCTTCAAATAATCTTACTTTAAAATCAAGAATTGTTGGATTTGGGACAACAGGTAGAGGTGAAGAAAAATACAGATACTTAGCAGAAAGTCAACCAGCAACAACTGAAAAAACAGTCATTTATAGATCAGATTTTGAAGAAACTAATGCTGGAAGTGCAAAAACTATATTATCACTTAATAAGTTTAATTTTGATGCCGTTAAATCTTATATTGAAGTTGGAATAGGATCAGATAAATCTTTACATCAAGTTTTGTTAATACAAGATCAAAATAATATTTTTATTCAACAATCTCCATATATTACTGAGGATAATTATCTCACTGGAATCGGAACTTTTGGAGGAAAATATTTAGGATCTACCAATTTTGATCTTGTATTTTATCCTGAAGAAAATCAAAATATAAGTATAGTTGCCTTTAGTCAATGTTTCTATACTGAAGTAGACTTTATAAATCAACCAAAACCTTTGAAATATGGTTCTGCTTTAGATGAGCATAAAGTTGCAGCATATAATTCTATTAATGGTGATAGATTCAATACAAAAAGTTTCACTCTAACTAGAAATGGAGTTCCTATTTTTGCAAGAACATTTAACCCAGGAAATACAAATCAACTTGATGCTTCTACAGGTAAATTTACAATTCCAGGAAATTATTTTAATGAAAATGAAGAATTAATTTACACTGCGAAATCAACTTTTTCTGGAATTGCAGCTACTGAAGTAACTTATAAAAATGGAACATCAGAAGATTTATTACCATCATCTGTATTTGTAATTAATAAAAATGAAGACGATGGAACATTCCAAATTTCTACAACCAGAGCAGGAACTGCAGTAACATTCACAGATTTAGGATCTGGAAATGCCCATCAATTTGAGATGTTTAAATCAAATGAAAAAGTTTTAATCACAATAAGTGATTTAGTACAATATCCTTTAGTATCAACATTAGTTACTAAAACTCTTGAAGGAAATGGTGGATCTGTTTCTGCGGCATCTTCATTTATATCTTTGAGTGGAATATCTACAATAAATCCTTTAGATTTACTAAAAGTTGATGATGAATTTATGTTAGTTAATAATGTTGGATTTGCAACTAATATTTCTGGACCAATATCTGGTTTAGGTACTGTGAATTTAGTAAATGTTGAGAGAGGATCTGTAGGTTCTGCAGCTACAATCCATTCTGACCTTTCTCCAGTAACAATTTTCCAGGGAACATTTAATATTTCAGATGGTAAAATACATTTTACTGAACCACCTAGAGGAAATGCAATTTTAACTAGAAATGAATCTAATTTAGAGTATGAATCTGCAGAATTTTCTGGAAGAGTATATTTGAGAGCAGATTATTCTACAAATATAATTTTTGATAATATTGGATCTACTTTTACTGGAATTGATAGAACTTACACTTTGACCGTTGGTGGTGGAAATACAATTGGAATTGGCACAAGTGGTGGAAATGGTTTCGTAATATTAAATGGAATTTATCAATCACCAGTAACGGATAATAATCCTACAGGAAACTATGAAATTTTGGAAGATTCTGTAAGTGGAATAACTAGCATTAGTTTCACTGGTATTAGAAGTGATTTGGGAGATCCTAATAGTATATTCATTTCAGAATCTGATGTAAATCAAAATCAACTTCCGAGAGGAGGAATAATTGTTTCCTTAGGATCTTCTGGAGGACTTGGATATGCACCATTAGCAGGTGCCTCAGTTACTGCAATAGTTGGTGCTGGAGGAAGTATAGTTTCTGTTGGTATAGGAACAACAGATTTTAATGGATCTGGATATAACGACTCTATAGTTTCCATTGGGGTTTCTATATTCGAAGAAGGCCATATTGGGGATGTAGCATCTATCAATGCTATAGTAGGTGCAGGTGGATCACTTTCCTTTGTCGTCGGTTCTGGTGGAACTGGATACACAAATCCACAAGTATTTGTATCAGAACCATCTTATGAAAATCTTTCCGTTATCGGGGTTTCTAGAGTCGGTTTAGGAACAACTACAGATACTGGAATTGGTTTTAAAGTGTCAGTAGATGTTGGTGCAAGTTCTACAACAGGAATAGGATCAACTTATTTTGAAGTGAAAAATTTCAAAATATTAAACAATGGATATGCATTTAAAAAAGGTGATGTATTTACTCCTGTAGGATTAGTAACAGATTCTAGATTATCTTCTCCTATAACACAATTTGAATTAACAGTATTGGAAACTTATAGTGATAATTTTGCTGTTTTCCAATTTGGAGAATTTGATTATATTGATTCTGTTAAAAATTATCAAGATGGAAACAGGAGAAGATTTCCATTATTTTATCAGGGTGATTTAATTAGTTTTGAATCTGGAACTGATCAAATTCCAACTTCAGATCTTCAAAATTTATTACTTATTGTTGTTAATGGAATTATTCAAGATCCTGGATTTGCTTATACTTTTGAAGGTGGAACATCTTTCCTCTTCACAGAACCTCCTAAGGTAGAAGATAATATTGATATTTACTTTTATAGAGGAACTAGAGGAGTTGACGATAATTTAGTTACTAATATTATTCCATCTCTGGAGGTTGGTGACACTGTTCAAGTGTATAAAAATAATAGTATTCCTCGTACAGAAACTCAAAATAAAAGAATTGTTTTTGACCTTTCAAGATCAGATTTATTTGAGACAAATCCATATGTGGATCAGGGTATAAATGAAATCGATTTCAAACCGATGTCATGGACAAAACAAAAAACAGATAGAGTTATAAATGGACAACAAGTATTTAAAACAAGAAAATCTATCTTATCTCAGGTTTATCCAGTTACTAAAATTATAAAAGATGTTTCAATTAATGATAACTTTATTTTTGTAGACAATGTAGATTTCTTTGGTTTTGATGATAATGATGGGGCACCATATCAATTTAAATCTTTGATAGCAGAAGACATTAATTTTGAATCTGCGGATATTACTCCAACTATTGGCACTGGTGGAACTATTTCTGCAATTACAATTACAAATCCTGGAAGTGGGTATATACCATCTTCTACGGTTGATATTAAATTTATGAATCCTATAAGGGTTAAAACTGGAATTGGAACAACAGCTTCTGCTACAGGAACTATTTCGATTGGAGGAACTTTGTCTTCAGTAACTATAACAAATCCTGGATTTGGTTATACAATAGCACCTCATGCAATTGTAGAAACAATAAATCCTATTACTGAAAATACTGGTATAATTCAAAACATTAAAGGATTTAATGGTGACATCGTTGGGATAGGAACTACAACTTCCTCTGGGCAACTCGCATTAAAATTTAATATTAAAAGAGATAATAATCAGAACATTACTGATTTGGCTCCAGGATATGCAATTCTTATTCACAAAACAAATGTTGGATCTGGAGTTACCACAGTTGATGGTAATGACAATTCTATCATCGGTATTGGCACCAGTTTCTTAGATAATATCTACTATATTAATGAGATTGTTACATCTGGTCCTACAGGTGTAATAACTTGCACAGTAGATTCGGGAACAAACATTGTAGGAATTACAACAACCAGTGGATATCTTGGAAGATTCTCATGGGGTAGATTAGAAAATATTGTTAGAGCAAGTTCTCCAATATCTATCGGTGTTACTGGAAAAACTATCGATGTTGGGTTATCAACATTCCCTTCAATAATTAGAAGAGGAGTAGGATTGAGACAAACTGGTGCTATTATTTAAAAGATCCATATTCCATATAAATTATATAAATATCTAAAAAATGTATAAAATAAAGATATGTCGGCATTAGTAACAGATCAATTTAGGATTGTGAATGCAAATAACTTTGTAAGTTCTTTATTAGACGTTAATAATTCTTATTATGTTTTTCTTGGTTTATCTAACCCAGGTTCTACTGGAGTTCCAGTTGGTTTTGGCAGAACCACAACTTGGGATGCTTCTCCAGCAGATATTCCAAGTCCTGTAGATAATTTTCAATACTTATCTCATTATAAAGATACCATGTTATTTGGCAAAAAAATTGGAAGTGATAATGTAAGAAGAGTAATTAGAAGAATTGATTGGAGCACTAATACTCGATATGAAATGTATAGGCATGATTATAGTGTAAGTAATTTAAGTCCAAATTCAGGTAGAAGTAGATTATATGATACCAATTATTATGTAATGAACAGTGATTTTAAAGTTTATATTTGTATTGATAATGGTTCTTCCGGAACTAATCTAAGGGGAAATATATCTAGAGATGAACCAAAATTTGTAGATTTAGAACCTAGTTCGGCAGGTAATAGTGGTGATGGATACATCTGGAAATATCTTTTTACAGTAAATCCTTCAGATATTATTAAATTCGATACTACGGAATATATCGTAATACCAAACGATTGGGAAACTTCCACAGATCCTCAAATTGTCAATGTAAGAGAAACGGGAAATTCGTTCGATAACAATAATCAAATTAAAAAAGTATACATTGAAAAAGCAGGAAATTCAATTTACACATCAGGATCTTACAAAATTTTAGGTGATGGATCAGGAGGAGAAGTAGAAATCACTGCAAATAATAATGGTCAAATAACTGACGTAAAGGTTATTTCTGGAGGAAGTGGTTACACTTGGGCTCAAATTGATTTGAGAAGCACGGGATCTAGTGCAGAAAGAGCAAAATTAATTCCAATTATCCCACCATCAAATGGACATGGATATGATATCTACACAGAATTAGGTTCTGATAAAATATTAATTTACTCCAGATTTGATGATTCTACAAAAGATTTTCCAGTAGATACAAAATTTGCTCAAGTTGGAATACTTCAAAATCCTAAAAAATTAAATTCTAGAACCGAAAATTATACAGAATCTTCATTTTCTTCCTTATATTCTCTAAAGTTGGATGCAGACTCTATCGAAGAAATTGATCTTCCTGAGATTGGAGAAGTTATGGAGCAAAATTTGGGTAACGAAAAAAAAGCTAGAGGTTATGTGGTTTCATATGATAAAGAAACTAACGTTTTAAAGTACTATCAAGACAGATCTTTATATTTTGATAATACATTCGATCAAACTGACAACAATAATATTACAAATAAAGGAGAAGTTCTTGCATTTAAATCATCTTCAGATGAAATATCTCCTTTTGGTGGATCTATTAATACATCTTTTAGTGGAATAACTACGACTGTTGGATCGAAACAAATAAATTTAGGAGTCACCTTCCAAAATGGACTTGCTCAACCAGAGATAAATAAAAGTACTGGAAAAGTAATTTACATTGATAATAGATCTCTGATTGAAAGAGACTCTAGGCAAAAAGAAGACGTTAAAATTATCCTGGAATTCTAAAAAAGATGTCACAGAAAACAAATTTAAACATAGGTCCATATTATGATGATTTCAATAGTGAGAATAATTTTTACAAGGTATTATTTAAACCAGGATACCCAGTTCAATCTAGAGAATTAACCACTCTACAATCTATTATTCAAAATCAAGTAGAGGATTTTGGCAGTTTTGTGTTTAAAGAGGGATCTATGGTGATTCCTGGAAATATTGGATATGATCCTAATTTCTTTGCTGTAAAATTAAATCCAACTCAATTTGGGGTAGATATATCACTTTATATTGAAAATTTCTTAGGAAAAACTATAGTAGGTGAAGTAACAGGAATAACTGCAAAGGTAAGAAAAGTTGTACTTCCAGTCGAATCTGATGATGTAGAATATATTACATTATACCTCAAATATTTAGATTCTGATCAAAATTTTGAATTTACAGAGTTTCAAGATGGTGAAACTCTTTCATCTCTAGATAATGTAACTTACGGAAATACAACCATCAATTCGGGAACAGCATTTGCATCTCTCATTTCTTCAGAATCTACTTCTGTAGGATCTGCGGCATTTATTGGGCAAGGTGTTTATTTTGTTAGAGGTTATTTTGTAAATGTAAATGATGAAAATATAATTTTAGATTATTATACAAATACCCCTTCGTATAGAGTCGGTTTAACTGTAACTGAATCAATAGTATCTGCTAAAGAAGACTCATCCTTATTTGATAATGCAAAAGGATTTTCTAACTTTGCATCTCCGGGAGCGGACAGATTAAAAATATCTTTAACTCTAAGTAAAAAAGATTTAACTGATAATAATGATACTAATTTTATAGAACTTCTTCAGGTAGAAGATGGAAAAATTAAAAAGATTGAAACAAAATCAGAATTTTCTAAAATTAGAGATTATCTTGCAGAAAGAACTTATGATGAATCTGGACATTATACAATAAATCCTTTTGATATTACCTTATCAAATTCTTTAAACGATCGTTTAGGAAACGATGGTGTATTTTTTGAAAACGAACAAACATATCAAGGCAATATTCCTTCTAATGATTTAGCATCATTAAAAATTTCTCCAGGCAAGGCATACGTAAGGGGATATGATATTGAAAAAGTATCTACGGAAATAGTAGATATAGAAAAACCAAGAGATACTCAAAATTTATCTGATGTAGGAATTTCTTTCGAAATTGGCAATTTATTTACAGTAAATAATGTTACTGGTTTAGCAAAAATTAGAACTACAATTGATTTACATTCTCAGTTTTCTGGATTTGGTTCTAAAGTTGGGGAAGCAAGAGTATATTCTTTCAATTTAAGAGATTCAGCATACTTAGATAATTCTACTAATTGGGATTTGAGGTTATACGATATTCAAACATACACAAAATTAACTCTCAATACAGATTTAAATGAAAATGAATACTTAGAATCTTTTGTTGTAGAAGGAGCAACATCAGGAGCTAGTGGATTTTTAGTATCAGATTCTTCAGTATCAAATATTATTTTCTTAAGACAAACTTCAGGAACTTTTGTAAAGGGAGAAGGTCTGATTGTAAATGGTATTGAATCTTCTAGATCTGTTGAATTTGTTCAAAGTTATGGAATTGAAGATATAAAATCAGTTAGACAAATAACTCCTTTTAGTTCATCTTCTAGTGATTTTATTGCAGATACAGTTTTAGACAGAGTTTCTTTTAATGGTGGAATTTCTTTAATTTCTGTTTCCGGATCATCTAACGGAATATCAACAGTAACTGCAAATGGACGTAAATTTGTAGGTATAAAAACTGATAACATCATTAGGTATCAACGAAGTAATTTGAATCTTGAGACTTATAATAGAGTTGTATCCATTAGTAATGATGGACTTTCTTTTGAAGTTGTTGGTATAGCAACTGTTGCCGGTGTTTTTGATGGTAGCGTTCCAGCATCTCCAGGATTTTTCGTTTCTGGTTCAGAAATTGTAGATTCTCAGGTTACTGGATTTATTGGACAACCAACTATTAGAGGTTCTGGTAAGTTATATGCACTATTACCAGAAAAGAATACATCATCATTGGATTTATCATCTTCAAATTTATATTTAAACGATCAGATAGTTGGAAAAAATGTCAACATTGATAATGAACTGCAGTTAACTACATCTGGAGATTTATCAAATATTAATGGAATAACATGGTCAACATTTGATGAGGAAAGGTATACTGTAGGATATGCAAATGGAAATATACCCAGAATAACCGATGACTCTATTTCTATATCCGGAAGTAATTTAACTATAAAAGGGTTAGATAATACTCTATCATTTAATGATACAGTTGTTAATGTAACTGTACTCAAAGATAACATTCAAAGTAAAGTTAAAAATTATGATAGAAGTACAGTCACATTTGTAACTAGATCAAAATTTAAAGAATCTGGATTAAATGAAAATACTTCAAAAAATGATGGATTATCTTTTAATAATTATTATGGATTGAGAGTTCAAGATAAAGAAATTTCACTAAATTATCCAGATGTTGCAAAAGTCATCTGTGTATATGAATCTTTAGACAAATTTGATCCAGTTTTAGATAAACTTCAATTTTCATCTTCTCCTGATGTTAGTAACAATGCTATTATTGGTGAAAACATCATAGGAACACAAAGTGGTGCAGTAGCTAGAGTAGTTGCAAATGTGACTACCACTCCATCAGCATCTACAGACACTTTAGGAGTTGTTTATTTGAACAACCAAAGATTTAGTGTTGGTGAGACAGTAAAGTTTAAAGAATCTAACATTAATAGCACTTTAGATGGAATTATAAAAGGAAGTTATAAGGATATTTCAGATTCATTTAAACTTGATAGAGGACAAAAGGAGCAATATTACGATTATTCTAGAATTGTTAGAAGTCGGAGTGCTTCTGAACCATCCAGAAGAATAATGATTGTTTTTGATCATTATTCTGTACCTTCTAATGAAACGGGAGATGTATTTACGGTTGCTTCTTATCAAGAAGAGAGATATTCTAATGATATTCCATTAATTTCTGGGAAGGTTAGAGCAACAGACACCTTAGATTTTAGACCTAGAGTTACAAAATTTGATCCTAATGTAACTACCGATAAATCTCCTTTTGACTTTGTATCTAGAACTGGAGCATTTAGTTCTAACCCTTCGAGATTGTTAGCAGCAGGAGAAAGTTCAATTTTATCGCAAAATTTCTATTTACCAAGAATTGATAAAGTTTATTTAACTACAACTGGAGAATTTTTGGTTGATAAAGGAATATCCTCAAAAAATCCAGAAGAACCAAAAACAAGAGAAGATATGTTGGAATTATCCACAATCAATTTACCCGCATATCTTTATGATCCTCAAGATGCAGAAATAGTATCTGTAGACAATAAAAGATACACTATGAGGGATATTAGTCTCATAGAAGATCGTGTAGATGTTCTCGAAGAAGTAACAAGTTTGTCTTTATTGGAAGCAAATGTCCAATCTTCACAAATTAAAGATTCTGAAGGGAGAGATAGATTCAAAACAGGATTTTTTGTAGATGATTTTTCTAACTACTCCAAAATTGATAGTTTTTTATCTACAGTATTGATTGATGATGAATACAAAAATCTTTTACCAAATATTTCGAGAGATTCTCTAGATTCTATAGTTGTTTCTAAAGATAATACAACTATAAATGACTTAGATTTAAATGAAAATTTTGTATTAAAAGATTCTTCTATCCAAAAGACAGGAAAATCTTTAACATTATCATATATTCAGAAAGATTGGATTGAGCAACCATTTGCAACAAAATCTGAAAAAGTAAATTCTTTTGGAATTTCATCTTACGATGGAAAAATTACTTTAAATCCTTCTAGTGACGAATGGTTTAGAACAATTGAAGGAAATATCAATCACAAAAAACCACAAAAAAATATAGAAGTTGAGAAAGAGTCGGATTTAGTAAATACTGGCAATGATAATACTAGTTTAGATAAGGTGACAGAATCTTATCTGAGATCTAGAAACGTAGAATTTACTGCACTCAATTTAAAACCAAATACTAGATTTTATCATTTCTTAGATGGAAATTCCGATGTTGACGTAATTCCAAAATTAATTGAAATTGCAACAGATTCTTCTCTATCTATCGATGGTTCTTCTGGATCATTTGAAGTTGGAGAAACTGTAATTGGATTTATTGATGGGGTTGCGAAAATACGATTTAGAGTTTGTAATCAAAATCATAAATCTGGACGATTTGATAATCCAACAGAAAAATACACAGTTAATCCATATAATAAAACTTTATCATTGACATCTACTTATGGAACCACTTCTAAAGTTCTTAATGTTGATACTTCTTCTCTTGCAGATTTACGTCAAGGTTTATATTTTGGATACATTACAAAAGGAATGAAGTTAGTTGGGCAATCTAGTAATGCTACTTCTTATGTTAAAGATATAAGACTCATTTCTGATAATTATGGTGATTTAATAGGAACTTTCTTTATCAAAAATCCATATTCTACACCAAAACCAGCAATTAGAATTCCTACTGGAAATAAAACTTTCAAATTGACAACTAGTAAGTCAAATACAGTAAATTCTATACTTAGATCTGACACAGAATCTAGCAATTCTTTAGGTTTACCTACAATTTCAAATATTCCACAATCTAAAGCAGAAACAAATTATGTTTCTAAACAGACTCATATTAAATTTGAAAGACCATTATCAAAAATAAAAGCAAAATCAAGAAGCATAAGAAATGCTATTCAAGAAGAAGTTATTCCTAATGTAACAGTAATTAAAAATTCAGATCCTCTGGCACAAACATTTAGTGTTGGAAATAACTTAGGTTCTCAATCAGAAATAGAAACAAATGTGGATGTTAATGGAGCAACTTTAACATCATTAGATTTGTACTTTGCATCAATTGATAGTGGAAATGAAGAAATCACTGTAGAAATTAGATCTACAGAATATGGAATTCCCACAAGAAACATTATTGGCAAACCTGCTATTTTAAAACCAAGAACACTAAATGAAGATGGAACTGAAACTATCAATATTAATGTTTCATCAACAGGAAATGTTGCAACTAATATTAAATTTCCGGAACCCATATTCTTGAATCCAGGAAGAGAATATGCTATTGTTATAAGTTCTGATAAATCTGAAGAATATAGTCTTTGGACTGCGGTTATGGGTCAGCAGACAATTGAAACTAAAAACTTACCTGATGTAGACACTGTTAGATATACAAAAAAAGTTGGAATTGGATTTTTATATAAAAATCAAAATGGGTCTAATTGGACACCAAATAAATATCAAGATTTAAAATTTAAATTATATAAGGCAGAGTTTACAAAAACTTCAGGAATTGCTTATTTCTACAATCCACAATTAAGTGAAGGAAATACATTCGTTCCAACTTTAAGGAATAATCCCATTACTGTTTTACCAAAAACTGGAAGAATTTCAATTTCTACAACTACTAGCTCTATTTTAATTGATGCACTTTCTGCAGGAAGAAAGTTAGTAGGAACTAATTCTAATGGTGGAAGTGCAATAGTTGTTGGATCTGGTAGTTCTGTTACTAATGTAGAAATTACTAATTCTGGAGAAAATTATCCAAAGTCAGTAACAGAAACCGTTGATACATATAATATTTTAGGTAAAGGAAGAAACTTGAAATTAAATATTACCACAAATTCCTCGGGAACTGTTATTAGTGTTGGACAATCTTCCACAAATGCAGGTAATGGGTATCAAGTTGGTGATGTTGTAGGCATCGTTACATCTTCAACCTCATCTACAACTGGAAATGGATCTAGAATAACAATCAGTGCTACCAATGGATTGGATACTATATATCTTACTAACGTTCAAGGTGAATTTGGTATTCAAGGAAGTGGACATGAGTTTGCTGTTGGTGCAGGAATAAGCTATTATAGTGATTCTGGATCAGTTGTATCAACATCAGCAAATATAATAGATTCTATTTCTGATGGGGGATTGAATTCTGGAAATTATATCAAAGTTAATCATTTCAATCATGGAATGTATTCGGATACCAATAAAGTATTAATAAAGAATATACAATCAAGTGAAGTGAGTACTATTTTAAATAGTACATTATCATTTAACAATACTGGAACTATTAGTGTTGCAAACACTTCCGTTTTTGTCAATTTTGAGGGTATTCCCGTTAGTGGAACTAATCTTGGTTATGTTAAGGTTGGAGATGAAATAATTTCTTACAGTGCTGTAGGAAGTGGATCTCTTACAATAAGTCCCAATGGAAGAGGTATAGATTCTACAAAAATTACAACTCATACAACAGGATCGACTGTAGAAAAATATGAGTTATCTGGAGTTTCTTTGAGAAGAATTAATAATATTACTCACAATGTTTCAACACCAATTGAAATGGATAGTTATTACATTGAATTTTCTAGAGGAAATCAATATGGAAAAGACAGAAATCTTGATGGATCTACAAATAAATATCCACAATTATCATTCAACGACAGCAGAGTATTGGGAGGTTCTAATGTAACTGCATCTCAAAATATATCTTTTGGTGCTGTTGTTCCAAATTATGAAATAATTACTCCAAGTTCATCTACTTCTGTAAGTGCTCAGATAAGAACTGTTACAGGAACCAGTGTTGGTGGAAATGAAGCACCATTTAATGATAAGGGATTTGAGAATGTTTTATTGAATTCACTCAATCCATTAAATAGTGTAAGATTAGTTTGTTCTGAAGTGAATCAAAATGAATATTTAACTAATTTGCCAAATAAAAAATCATTTACCACTGCAATAAAGTTTGAAACTAGTGATCCCAATCTTTCACCCATATTGAATTTAGATCATGCATTTACAGAATTTTATTCATATCGTCTAAATAACCCTGTTTCAGATTATGCTAAGGATAGTAGAGTTAATTCTATAGTAAACGATCCACATTCATCTGCATATTATTCTAATCTCATCAAATTAAGAAATCCCGCATCAACATTGAAGGTGATATTGTCTGCAGAAAAACCCGTAGGAACTGATTTTAGAGTATTATATAAACTGATAAAATCTGACTCAAGTGAAGTTGAACAAGCATTTAATCTTTTCCCTGGTTATAAAAATTTAACTCAAAGTAAAGATGGTTTGATTGTTATTGATGAGGCAAATAATAGTGGATTATCAGACAGAAAAATTGATTCTAGCATAGAAGGTGAATTCTTAGAGTATGAATTTACTGCAGAAAATCTTGATCTGTTCATTGGATTTATTATAAAAATTGTATATTCTAGTACAAATCAAGCAAAAACAGTGAGAATAAATGATCTTAGATGTATTGCAATAAGATGATAAAAGTTGAGGGATATTCAAATTTATATCGAGATGAAAAAACAGGTGCTATCGTAAATTGTGATAGCACCACTTATAATCAGTATGTTAATTCTTTGAATATACAAGAAGCAAAAAAAGAAGAATTGGACAACTTAAAGAAAGATATTCAAGAAATCAAATCTTTACTCAAAGATTTGTTGGATAAATAGTGCTTTTTATCTAATAATATAAATACTTAAAGAAAAATGCCCATCTGAATAATGGCAATATATGTATCAAATATAGTAATTGAGCAGGGATTTGATTTTGATACTACTTTTGTATTAGAAGATACTGTGACAACTAATTTTTTAGATTTGTCCGGATATGTGATAGAATCTCAACTCAGAAAAACCTATACATCATCTACATCGGTTTCTTTTGCTACAACTGTCACAGAACCGCTTAACGGTACAGTGACTATAGCATTAGGTTCTACCATAACTTCCACTTTAAAAAATGGTAGATATGTTTATGATGTAAAGGCAACAACTGGAGGTGGTGGTGGATCTGTTATAAAATTAGTTGAAGGGGTAGCATTAGTAAGACCAGGAGTAACTAGATAATGCCAAGCATACCAGATAGACTAGGAACACAGAACATAGTTCGTGTTTTATCAAATGCCTCTTCACCACCAACCAAATTAATTAATCTAAGTGATGTAAATTCAGTAAATAAAAGTGATGATGGGTTGATTCTCGTATGGGATCAACCATCACAATTTTTTATAATGACGAGTGTCATCGACTCTGCGTCTTCAACTATTGGTGGTATTGCGTATTATACAAATATAACCAATAACACTTTAGGTGACGTTAATACTGGATCAGTTCAAATTGACGGTGGTGTTGGAATTGCACAAAATCTGACAGTTGGTGGTGGATTATCAGTAACATCAGCATCTTATTTTGGTTTTGACGTTACTATTGATGGAAATCTAGATTTATCTGGAGATGTAAATTTAAATGGGAATGTAAGTTCCAGTGGAATTCTTACTGTTACTGACGATACTGATAATATTTTAGGAAATCCAGATACTGGTGCACTACAAGTTGATGGTGGTGTTGGAATTAATAAAAATGTAACTGTTGGTGGTGGATTATATGTTAACGGATCATCTGAATTTGTAGGTGTCGTTACATTCAGAGGTGGAACAATTGGTATTGGTGATAGCACCAGTGATGATATTGATGTTGGTGGAGAATTTGTATCAAACTTAGTTCCAAATACAGATAATACCTATGATATTGGTATTACTGATCAAAGATGGAGGAACGGATATTTTGCAGGATTTGTAACCTCTACAAATTTATATACATCTGGAACATCTTTATTTGGTGGTGATTTATCTGTTGTTGGATTTGTAAGTGTAACTGAAGGATTGTATTATGATTCAGATTCGTATGAACCAAATGGACTTGCATATTTTAATCCAAATGGACAGTTGAGTGTTGCAAGTACAACTGGAATTATTACTACAAGCAATTATATATTAACAACATATGAAGTTGCGGGAGTAGGAACACCAGTGTGGACAACCACTATTGACGGAGGAGAATACTAATGGCAAAACCAAGCACAAGACAGGAATTAATTGAGTATTGTTTAAGACAACTAGGAGCTCCAGTTTTAGAAATTAATGTAGCTGATGAGCAGATTGATGATATAGTCGATGATGCCTTACAATATTTTAACGAAAGGCATTATGATGGTGTCGAAAGAATGTATTTGAAATATAAAATGTCTCAAGATGATATTAATAGAGGTGGTGCTGATGGAACAACTGGAGTAGGAATAGTAACTACAACAGGAACCTCAACAATTGTAGGAACAGCAACAACTTTTAATTTTTACGAAACATCAAATTACATTCAAGTTCCAGATTCTGTTATAGGTATAGAAAAAATATTTAAATTTGATAGTAGTACTATTTCTGGTGGAATGTTTAGTATTAAATATCAATTATTTTTAAATGATTTATATTATTTCAATTCTGTCGATTTATTGAATTATTCTATGACAAAAACTTATTTGGAAGATATTGATTTCTTATTAACAACTGATAAGCAAGTAAGATTTAATAAAAGACAAAATAGGCTTTATCTTGATATTGATTGGAATGCTCAAACTAAGGATACATTTTTTGTTATTGATTGTCATAGAGCACTTGACCCAACAGAATTTACTAAAGTATATAATGATAGTTTTTTAAAAAAATATTTAACATCTTTGATCAAAAGACAATGGGGTCAAAATTTAATTAAGTTTAATGGAGTTAAACTTCCAGGAGGAATCGAATTGAATGGAAGGCAGATATATGAGGATGCTCAGAGGGAGCTTGAAGATATTAAACAAAGAATGTCAATGGATTATGAATTACCACCATTAGATTTAATTGGATAATTATGGCATTAAATCCTTTTTTTCTACAAGGTTCCTCAAATGAACAATACTTGGTTCAAGATTTAATTAACGAACAGTTAAAAATCTATGGAATTGATGTGCAATATCTTCCTAGAAAATTTATAAGAACTGATAATATACTTAATGAAGTTCAAACATCAAAATTTGATGCTAGTTTTGTTATAGAAGCATATTTGGATAACTATGAAGGATACTCTCCTGGTAGTGATATGATGACGAAATTTGGACTGAGATTGAAAAATGAAATCAATTTAATTATTTCAAAAGAAAGGTTTGAAGAGTATATTACTCCATTTTTATCAGGAATACAGGAAGGTATTGATAGAAATATCATAGATGAATATGAATTGGAAGTTGTAACAAGACCAAAGGAAGGAGATTTAATATATTTTCCTCTTGGAGAAAGATTATTTGAAGTAAAAAGAGTTGAACATGAAAAACCATTTTATCAACTAGGAAAAAATTATGTTTATGAATTGCAATGTGAACTTTATGAATATGAAAATGAAGACATCGATACTTCAATAGAAGAAATTGATAGAAATTTGGAGGAAGAAGGATACATTACATCCTTAATTCTTGGTGGATCTGTTACAACAGCAACTGCAACAGCATCTATTAGTGATGGTGTAGTTAGTCAAATAATCTTATCAAATGATGGAGCATTTTATTCAGCAATTCCAACAGTAACTATCGATGATCCTCCATCAGGAAATCCTGATCATAAGGCTACTGCTGTTGCAATCACAACATCAATTGCCGGTGTTAGATCTATAGACTCAATAAGAATTATATATGGTGGTAGTGGTTATAGTATAGAAAATCCACCATTGGTTACTATCACGGGTGGTAATGGAGTTGGATCTGCTGCAACTGCAGTGATTGCAAATGGTGCTGTGAATGAATTTAAGGTTACAAATCCTGGTTCAAATTATTTTACAGAACCAGTTGTTACTGTTGTTGGAGTTGCTTCAACGTCTACAGTTGCAAAGGCATCATTCAATCCAATTACTGGAGAAATTTCTGGAATTCAAATTGTGAATTCTGGATACGGTTATACTGAAGCACCAACAGTTCAAATTTCTTCTGGATCTACAGTCAGCATTGGGGGAACATATCTATATAATGAAACGGTAATAGGATCACTTTCTGGAACAACAGCACAAGTCAAATATTACAATTCTAGAACAGATCTTAATCAATCCAATCCTCCAGGA
>Ga0208162_1000343_pt1 | contig 27215 bp, 18 predicted proteins | sample CB_VirMetaG_4_FD_184539 | JGI IMG/M metagenome (GOLD analysis project Ga0208162, IMG submission 184539) | Freshwater to marine saline gradient viral communities from Chesapeake Bay - CB_1508_1M Viral MetaG (SPAdes) (version 4) | ecosystem: Environmental > Aquatic > Marine > Coastal | place: USA... | reverse complement strand
CGTTCTCCTTGTCATCCTTATCCACATCTTTTACTGGATATTTCTTACCATCTACTTCAAATGAATCATCACCATTTGCGATTGCTTTTGCTCTTGCTGCTCCGAATTCATTTCCCTCTTCCACTTCTTCTTTTTCATTGATTTCGTAATACTTACCAAGAACTTCACCAATCTCATCGTAAGATGCTTCTAATCTTTGTTGTAGTGTTGATACTTCTTTGAGTGTTTTTTCAAATACTTTAAAAGATTCACCCATTCTTTTCATATGTCTACTAACAGTTACATTATCAAACCAATCATCAGTTTCAGAAATGGTTACTTTACCTGCCATTTCAACCATATTTTTGATTGATTCGTAAACTTCACCTAAACCTGCGTTTCTGTAAACAGCTTCGCCATACTTTTTGAATTGTTTAACTGCTTCTAAGAATGCATGTTTTTGTTCAGTTGTTAATTCTTCAGCTTGTGGTCTTTCTTCTTCCTCTTCCTTTACAAATGATTTTGCGTAAGGATTAGAGTAAACTTTTCCAATCTGAACATTTGATTCTTTTAAAATATCTTTTAGTTTTTTCATAATGTTATCCTATTGAACAAACACCATCGATTTCGCAGATGATATCTCTTACTAATGTATTGATTTTTTTATATGATTTAATTGGTTTAGATGATACAGATTCATTTACAGGTTTCATAAATGCCCCATGTGTTGATGGGTTCGAAACGAAGTCCCAACATATCAAATCAAAATCGTCTTCCACCGTTACAGTTCTACCATTTGATGATTCTTTAACAGAACCCATACCTCTTGATGAAATACCAACTGTACAACCCGCTTCTATTAATTCTTTAAGAATGTTTCCTGCTGGTGTTTTTAGGATTTCTACTTTTCCCATAACATCTTTACCATCCCACCAAACATCTCTTATAATATGTGATGTGTTTTTCAGTTCAACTACTGATGATTCTGGATGGTCTAATTCACCAAATGCTCTATTTTCTTTTACTTCTCTACCCATATATTTTTTTACTTCTCGTCTGAGAATTTCAGTTGGATAGATTCTACCATTTTGATTTTCTGCTTCTGCACGTTGAAGTACCCCCTCAACAATCAATCTACCATTATTTTGTTTTAATGATTCATTGATTTGAGATGGACTCATTGAAAATGGTATAGTATCTATTAATAATCTACTCATTATTTATCCCACACTTTACGTTTTCTATATAAATCGAACATAATCTGTGCAACTTCATATCTAATAAGTAATCTGATATCTTCCAAATCCTTATTAGTAAGTTCTTCCTTAATGATATGTTTCTTTTTAGAACTCATACACTCAACTCTTTTAACCTTTGAGCGACTTTCAACATTCTTTCAGAAATTTTTCCAAATCTTTTTTGTGTAGATTTCCAATATTGTCCTGTATGAACTCCTGCTTCGTTTTTTAACTTAGCGTTTTGATTTACGATTCTTTCCATCTCATACATCATACGATTGATTTTCTTTATAGAATCATTTACCTTTTGGTAATCTTTTCTACTATCATCTTTCTTATATTCTTTGTATGATATCTCATTTATCTTTTCTTCCAACTTACGCTCTAAAGATTCCATTGCTCTGAAGTGTTTGTTGGTTTTTTTAGATTTTTTGTAACCCAATACTTCAATATGGTCATCATCTAAATCTTCTTCATCTTTTGATTTAGAAAATGCATTTGGAGTACGGGGAGGTCCTGCCCCACCATCTAAATTAGCAGTTACATTAGCTTCTTCTATTTCTTCAAACTTATCTTCTATCTCTTTTAAGAAACTTTTCATTTAAATGCCTTCTTTAATTCAGAATATAGTTCGTTATAACGTAAAAGTGAAAGAATTTGTGATTCTGTTATCACTTTTGATGATTTTAACTTAGAAATAAGTTTAACAACCTCATTTACTTTGATTTCAGTTACTTTATCGGTGATTTTTACTGATTTTATGTTTTTAGTGAGTAAATTACACTCTCTAACCACAAAATTCTTTAATTTTTCAGAGTTATCAACCGAATTGATGTATTCTTTAAGAATATTTTGTTGCTTATCAGATAAATTGGTGTATTTGTTGTTAAAGTTCTCTATTAACATCTTCCATGCTAATAATCTAACTTCTTTTGGTTGTTTTGTGTATTCTTCATTGATAGTAGATACAATTTTATCGGAATTTTGTGATTTTCCTGTCAAATGTTCCATTAAAGTTGATTTACACTCTACATATTCCTTTGGATTATCTGAATTTTTGTGTTCAAACAACTTATACACCGATGCGTTCTCTTTATAGTTGGTTACTCTGTAATTAAAGAAGTCTTCTAACACAAAATTTTTCTTAATTTCTTTGATTAAGTTGTATTTTTGTCTGTTTAAGGTAGATTCACTTAATTTTGAACGCTCTTTAAGTATAATATTAACAAATTCACTTGCTTTATACTCTGAATTGAACGATTCTTTTATCATAGATTGATATAATCTTAGTTCTTTTGCCAATTCTGTCTTTTTTCCAAAGAATTCTTTGATTATGTTGGTTGCTTTCGAATCTCTATTGTTTAAAGTATCCGTTGCAATCTGTCTAACCAATAGTTCAAACAGAATTCCTGTATTTTTATACTTACTATGTTTTAATTTTGTCATTACTTCCTTCTATTTTTGGTAAAGTAACCTATGTATTTGTTTATAAATATCTTAATTATCAGATTCCAATATGTTTTTTTCATCTAATAACCCAATTTCAGATATTTCATCATCTGTTTTAAGTGATTCGGTTATAATTTTCTTAGTTTTTAACTTTACCTTCATTTTAGATAACATTGCATCTGTAGATTCTTTGTTAACCACTTCGTTTGCATTATATGCTTTTTCTGGTTTAATACTTATACTTCTGTTTCCAATCGGGTCTCTACCAAATGCGTTATCATCAGTAGCGTAATTACCACCTTCTTTTGGTCTACCAGCACCTGGCCATCCACCTTCAGGCGCTCCACCTTTGTTTTCAGCAGTTGGGAATCCTGCATTTGCTCCACTTTCATCACCACCACCTTGCTGAGATAACGATGCTAAATCATGTGGTGTTCCAAATGATTCACCTGTTTTGACAGGGTCGTTACCTTCGGTTTCAATTTGTTCATGTCTGAATTTAAGTTTAAGGTCATTAATAACTTTAGCCTGTTCTAACTTCCATTCATCATCTGACATATTAAAGATGTTTTTATACATCCATTCTTGTGATACCATTTTAAGGTCAATCATATCTCTAACTAAAGATACTTTTTCAGACCAAAGGTTTGCTTTTTCTTGTTCGTATATAATCGATGGTGTAGTTAATTCTAATTCAAAGTTTACTAAATCCGAATCTTCATATCCTTGTGCATATAAGTGAACGATTGCAATCTTAGTTAATTCTGAAAGAACAATCTTTTGGATTCGCTCTACAGAACGAGCAAATCGAATGTCTTGTTGTGCGAGTGTAGCTTTACCTTCAACCCCCTCTTCGTAACCAATGAACGCCTTTGGAACTTTAAGAGCTGCCATCATTCTATTCTTTAGGTATTCGATATCATCTATACCACCAAATTCCATGCCACTAAGAGAATCAATCTCAGTACCACTTTGTCCACCTCTAACAGGTAGATAATAATCTTCTAACATATTTTGAAGATTGAACTTTAGGTTGTACTCACCAGTCGATTCATCAATGTATGGAGTTTTCTTCATCTGGTCGATGATGTTCTGCATATATGTATCAACTTCTGCAGGTGGAATATTACCGATATCAATTTTAAAGATTCTCTTTTCAGGTGCTCTCATAATTCTATGAATCATCATAGCATCTTCCATAAGAATTAATTGTTTCCAAGTCTTTCTAGCACCTTCTAATAATGAACGTCCGTAAGGTAGGAAGTTTGTATCAGTCAATAATCTGAAATGTGCTACTTGGAATGATTCTAAGAACTTAGTTTCATTTCTTTGTGAGATTGCGTTTGTGTTTTGTTGTTCTACTTCAAATCTTACTGAATATGGGTTATCTAAATCATAACCTTCTTCTCTTCTCGTTTCATATGTTGATAATGGTGATGCATTTACAACACCCAACTCATCATCAATATCTAAATAAAGATAATAATCACCATATTTGTTCATACCTCTAACCCAAGACCAAAGGTTGAACTCAATGTTTAGAACATCATAAAATAAGTTGTGAAGTGTTTTTTTGATTTTTTCATCAGATGAACTAATTCTAAGAACATCACCCATATCATTTTTCAATGTGGCCTCATCTGAGTAGATATCCAATACCGATGATATAATGGAATCTTTATCCATTGCTTCATAATCAGTATATAGTTCTAATTTATTTGAGTGATAATTAAATCTTTCATTGTAGGTTTGCCAATTCTTTCTTGAGTTAGAACCATGCAATCTACCATACCTATCATAATAAGCAGAGCCTCTACGATTACCATCACTTTGTAATCTTGAAGAATCAACTACCTTTAACTTATCTTTTCCTATTCTACGAACTACGGTTTGAGTTGAGAATAGTCTTTTTAATCTTCCAAATAATGAAGTATCTGCCATAATATATAGTAATACGTTTGTTTATATAATCCTTACAGAATATAAATATTAAAAAAAATAGAATTACAATAACCAACGGATATCTTCATCACCTCTGCCAGTATTCATCTTCCATGCATTCTTAGCAACTTGTGGTGTTGTTTTGAATACACCTGAATTTTTAGAGGTTAGAGAAAGTGCTTTTCTGTTTAATTCAATACCTTGCTGTCTTAGTTTTAATGCGGTATCTCTTACCCACAAAGATGTTGAGAATGAAATCACTAAGTCATCATTATAACCCTGCTGTGCTTCAGCTCTACTACCATTCCATATAAATACGAATAGCTCATCTATTAACCTCTTAGAACGGATGATTGGAACTCTCTCTCTCATATATGTATCTAATTTAGATATAACCAAAGGTCGAGTCCTACTCGTCATTGAGAAACCAGGTACCATCTGAGATTTATCTTTTAAATCATATCCTTTTTGTAAATGAATATCATCATCTACATATCCAAACTCTTTGTAGGAATAATATAAGTTTGAATAATTTCTATCAATTGCTTCTTGAATTACTGCCCACCCAATATTTGCGTTTTCAATCACTAATAGAGCATCGTTCCATTCAGTTGCTACATTCACCAACATATTACCATAATGTTTGGTTTCAATCTTACCTCTGTATTCTGCAACCTGTTCTACATTTTCTACATCTATGACGTGAAATGCTGAGTAATCTGCTCCATCACCTCTTGCGACATCCGCTACTACAATATAATCTTTTGAATAATTTGGCTGTGACCATATCCAATAGTTACCATCAAATCCTCTTTTCTCAACTGGTTCTTGAATATGAGTTTCTTCAAACCATTGTAGAAGTTGTCCATCAACTACTGTATAACCAGATGAAATGAAATCACAATCACATTCTTGTGCTGCCATCTTTTCACCTAACAATTGAGTTTGTTCTAATCTCCACTTTTGGTTTCGTTCTGGATGTACTGTCCAATGAAGTTTGATTGGATTCCAACCATCACCCTCTTCACCCTTTAACCAAGTCTTATGAAAGAAGTTACCAACACCATTTGGAGTTGATAATACAATTGCTTTTCCACCTGTTGATAGAGTTGATTGTGCAGATGCCCAAATTGAATCAATACCTTTGATAAAAGCAGCCTCATCGATAATCAACATTGATAAAGCTTCGGAACGACCTGCATCACCACTTGCTGATGTTGCTTTAATTGTTGAACCGTTACCTAACCTAAGTGATAGTTTGTTATCTTCTTCAGTTTCACCCCTTAACCAAGATGGTAAGTTCTCATGCATATATCTTACCTTAGTAACTAAGTTTTTAGCTACCTCTTGTTTGGTTGCAATTACCAATATGTTTTTATCTTCGTGGAATAACATCATCCATAATGAATAACCTGCGGATAATGTTGAGATACCTAACTGACGTGATTTAAGAATTACATTGAATCTGTGTTTATCAAATTCATCCATAACATCTTCTTGAAATTCAAAAAGGTCGAATAAGATTTTACCACGTTTTGGGTGTTGGATGTAACAATACTTTTTGAAAAAGTAAACAGGGTCTTTAGCACATTTTATGTACTCTTCCCTTATAAGTTCTTTTATTGATTTGCTCATAACTCATTTTCCTATTTTCCACATCATTCTTAGAGAACCAACTGGTTGTAAGTTTTGATTAATACCTAATCCTACTCCAATTACTTTTTTACGTTTACTTCTCCAAAGTAACTCACCACCAATATAATTGAATTGTTCTTGATTTCCTGCTAAACCAAATCCATAATAAAATTCATTTTTTGAAATAAGTGAATCTCTTTTTATGATTGTAGTTGGAATATAAATGTTTGGATTAATTTCTCTGAATATGATTGAATTTTGTGATATAGTATCATTGATTATGATATTACCTAATGAATCTAAATCTAATGTATCCGTATAAAAATACTTTGCGTAATAATCTTTTAATACTGAAAGTGTATCAATATCCTTTAAGGTTGTATCATGTACCGTATCAACTCTTACTCTCCATTTAGGAACATAAACTAAGCTATCAAATTTTACAGTATCCCATTTTGTTTCTATTTTGGTAATAACAGTTCCTTCAACAGCATCGGGTTGTTTGTTTTTCTTACCAAATAAGTTGAAATCGATTGATGGGCCAGAACATTGTTGCATGATAATGATTATTACAATCAATACCACTATGATGATGTTCTTTATGTTACTGAAAAATTGATTCATTATTTTTTATGATATAATTCATATACCTTGTTTACTAAGTTTGATTTTGTTAACTTAGGGTCTAAATCTGCTTTGAATTGTGCTTTTGCAGTTTCAAGTAACTCATCTTTTTTCATTGTACGAAGAGCACTTTTAGTGATTTTCTTTACTGATGGTTTGTTTGTATTAACATTTGATTTTGATATTGATTGTTTTTTAGGTTTTCTACCTTTTCGTTTAGAACCACCCACTGCTTTTGCAACATCATCAACTTGTTTAATAACTTCTGATGTTGATTCTTTTACATCATCAATTTCTTCTTTAACTCTGTTGTATCTTCTTTTAACTTCTTCTACAACATCATCAAAATCTTCTTTGATATCATCAACTTTTTCTTCGATTTTTTCATCGATTTCAGTTTGGTCTTTCAACCAATTCCATAACTTTAATATTAGTTTTTTTAAGGTTTCCATAAGTTCTTTTGTTTATAAATATTTAAAATAGTTTATATAATTACCATTTTCTACAAGACCAATATCTCGCTTTCCATCTTGGACCAGGATTATCACAATTATGTCTTGCTCTAAATGACTTCCTTGCCTCAGGATTATCTTTACGAATTCTCATCGTACCACCTTTAGCATCACCACCTTGTCCAAAGTTTACTTTAACAACATTACCTTTATCGTTCTTAACATAAACTTTAAATTTCTTAACATCACCTTGCATAATCTTACCAAGTTCTACTTTTCTACCTTGGTATTCTGCTTCGTTAATATCTGCTTTGTATTCTTTCATAAACTGATGGAAATCGTTTAGTTCTTCTAATGTTTCAACATCATACTCAACTATTTCTTGTTTATTAATCAATTTAAATGCCATATTAACCATACCAACTAAACCCATACCAACAAACTTATCTTTATTTGATTGTTGTTTTAGTGCATCATACACTTGAGTAACTGCTGATGCTGAGTATAAATCAACTCTCATCTTTTTACCACTTTTTGGGTCTTTTAGTTTTTGATTTTGTTTTTTTGAAACGATATCTCTTAATTGTGAAATTATATCTGGTTCATTAGCTTCATTCATTTTTTCTTCATCAGAACTGTGTCCGAATGTTTTATGAACTAACTTATCTAAATTTCTGTGGAATTCATCCTCTTCTTCTGGAGTTGCTTCGTTTACTGATTCTGATTTTCTCCAACCACCACCTGCAGCTTTGTATTTTTTAGCAGCCCATCCATTTGCGTATGCTGATGGATATACATCGAATTTCTTCTTTGCTTGAGCTTTATAGTAAGCCCATTTTGATGGGTCAGTTGGTGTATTTTTTTCAGTAAGGTTCATAATCGATTCTTCTAAACCTTTTTCTTTTACAACCTTTTCAATTGTATCAACGTGTCCTTGTATGTAATTGTGTTCTTCTTCCAATCCCATCAGTTTAGCCATCTTCATAATGTTTTTAGCGATGTTATTAGCAACCATTACATAATCTTTATCAGGCTCATACCCATCTCTTTGAATGTGTTCTTCTACGAAATAAAGTGCATCTTGTAATCTTGCACTTCTTTCGGCCATATCCATATCAACACCTTTTGATTCTATATCTTTGTATAGAGTTGATGCACCTGGACAAACATGAAAGTATCTTGTTTGATAGTTACCTACTGTGATTTCTTGCGGGTCTTTTTCATCCTCTGAAATTTCATTTATATAAGTGTTTATCCATTCATTTAAATTCATAATCTATCCTTAGTTTATATAGTATGTTAATTCGTAGCTTCCACTATCCATTCCATATAGTGATATGTTTAATGCTTTTCTTTGTGGTTTACCATTCTTTGTTAATCCAACTGAGAATGAATGTGTTTTACCAACACCCGGTCTTAAACGATTGTGTTTACCACCCATTCCAATTTGAGTTTGCCAATCATCTTCATCAATCTCAAACCCCTTTTTCTCAGCCATTTCCTTTGCGTATTCAGCTGCTTCATATGCGGCTTTAAAGTAAGTCCCATTTGCTTCGTTTACTGATTCTTTAATACCTTTTGGAAATGGTTTAATTAATGATAATACATCTGATAATGAAGTTTCTTTACCATTTTGAAATTTTACTTTCCAATCAGTTCCATTTGATTTTTTACCCTTAATTAAGGTAACGGGTTTACCTGCAACTTTATATGATTCTTCGTTTACTGATTCTGAGAATTGTTTGATTATTTTCTTTTGAACTGGATTTCCTGGGTTACCCGCTAATGCTGATACAATTGCCATTCTTTCTGGAAGTTTACCCTTTTCAACAAATTTAAGAAGTTTAGTAATATTCAATCCATGTTTAGAAACGAAATCTTCAACTGCTTCGGGTCTTGTACCTGTGTAGTATGCAATCTTTTTGATTTGTGGTTCAATACCTTCGTTTACTGATTCGGTTTGTATGTATTTATCAATCACAAATCCTGCGTTTTTCATATCTGTAATGGCATCTTTTAGGTTTTTATAATAATCCGTATGTGATATGAAATCTGCTGCAAATTGCTTTGAGTATGAGTTATATTTAATCTTAGGTACTTCACCTTTAGATTTTTTAAAAATGATAACATCACCATTTTTAATTACTTCGTTTACTAATTTTATTATTTCATTTAATCTATTAGCTCGTTCTGTTAGAAATCTAAGTTTAGTCTTATCACCTTTATATTTCTTAGTTAAAGCAGATAAGTAATTTCTGAATAGGGTGAAGTTTTGTAGTATATCACCTCTTGTTGGTTTAATTTGAGCATCACTTCCATTGTCTCCACGAACAGCTTTCATACCATCTAAAAACTTAGCATCTAACACTTTAAGATAATCAACAAATGCCATATCTTTGGCTTCGTTTACTGATTCGTTCATCTGAATATCATCAATTGTAGCAGCCATATCACCAATTGCTAATGATACATTACCATTTCGATTATATAGGTAATACTTAACACCTTTTGGATTTGCTTTATTTACTAATGTAATTCTTTCAACTCTAGATTTACCTACTGTGGTTTTACCTTTTTTTACAATAAAAGTTACTTCATTATTTCTACTAATTGATGAACCATATTTTATTGTAACCTCATCACCTTTATTGAGATTATCATAAACCTTTTTTAATTTAGATTTATCTACTGATTCTAATATCTTAGAATTTTTTTCTATTGAAAGAATAACATTTTTTTCTCTTGTAATTGATATTCCTCTGAATGTGGGTGTATTAAAATATTTCCTCATTCCAGCTTCATATCTTTTTAATGAAGGATGGTGTGCAAATACTCCACCTGGTAAGTTATATATAATAGTTCCTTTAGGTAATGTTACATTTGTATAATCACCAATTCTTACACCTTTAACATCTGTTTTTAATTCATACTTTCTTTTATCTAACTCATATGAACCACCACTCATAGTACCTGGGTTTGGTCTGAAAGATACTTCGTTTACTGCTTCGTTTAGTAATTCTTTTAATTTTATCATTGAGTTTCCTTACTTTAATTTTTTAGAAATAGAATATAAATCTAATTTAAATCCGTATCCTGCACCTTGATATCCATAATCAACATCAATTGGTAGTTTCAATTTATTCTCAATTGCTTTTGCAATAATGGCACCAATGGTTTGGTCGTTACCACCTCTGTTAACAATTGCCGTTTGTAATTCATCTAAATCCTTTGATGATTTTGCCATTGCTGTAAAGTGGATATCACCTCTACCTGGTCCGATTTGGAAATCTACCGAATACTTTTGCCCACCTGATTTAATATCAATTTTCATTATTATGCTCCTGTTTTGGAAAATGTTGGTTTTTGACCTTTTGTTTTTTCTCCACCCTTTTTACTATCACCAGCTTTCTTTTGGGCTGCTCTTTTTCTTCTTACAAATGTAGCTCTACCTTTCGGTCCTAATTTTGCTGCTTTTTCTGCGGATAAACAAGCGGCGTATGCACCACCTTTTTCACCTTCACCACATTTTCCTAATTTCTGACCATCAGAACCATATCTATCCCAACCACCTTTGGTAGTTCCGCCTGAACCACCTTTTCCAAACCATTTTCTAAGGTCTTCATTCATTAGGTTTTCTGAACATAAGGTTTCATATAAGTCTGATAATGCGTATTCAACACATAGAACTTCATCTATTTTTTGAGTGTAATACTCATTAAATCTTTCTCTTAAATAACCTTTAATATCCATTATTCTTCTTTATTTCCTTTGTTTCCCCAAATCTTATCTACAGATGCAATTCCTAATGCTCCTAATGTGATGTATAAGAATCCATCAAATACAAATTCATGTATTGGCATCTCTTCACCTTTGATTCCTGTATATAAATCAATAAGTAATGTTAATACCATCATTAAGAAAGCTAAAAAACCGATTACGGCCTTTTCATTTATCGAATTATCATCTTTAAACAATTCAGTTAATCCATTTTCAATCTTTTTGAATAATCTTTTCATTAAGTTCTCCTTTGAGTTTTCCTATAAAGTTTTCTTTAAACTTTTCGAAACCCTCTTCAATTTGTTTCATCACTTCTTCTTCTGATAAACCATCCCACTCTTCAGTAGAACCATCTTCATTGATGAATGATGCTTTAATTGTTGTTTTTAGAACTTCTTTTTCTATTTCTGCTTCTTTTAACCAAGATTCTGCGTTACTTAACAACTTTTTCTTTTCATAAGTTTCATATTCACCTTTAAGTTTCAGTTCATGTTCCATATCTACAACACAATCCAAACACATTCCGTGATATGCTTTCATTTTTAAATCTGCAGAACCAGGTGTTGTACAACTACAAACATCTTTTCTACAATTTGGAAACGATTTCAACTCTTCTCTGAGTTTGGCTAGTTTCCCTACCTTTACTTTGTAACCATTTCGTTGTTCCCACTTCTGACCTTTATCATCAGTCCAAGTATCACCAACTTCTCTTCTTACAACTTCTTTTTTATCAAATGATACAGTTTTTTTAGTTTGGGTTTTGTGTTTACCCTCTAACATTTCTGATACCGCTTTGATATTCTTTAATTTACTCATAACTTATTTTTTGGTTTTAAAATTATTGCATTTTACCCATCATAATTAGACCTCTGATGTAGTTCATTTTTTTAACTAAATCATCTAATTCTTTTAAACCCTTTTTACCCAATACATCCTTTGCCTTTGTATCGTTGAATTTTCTAACTGCATCGTATAAATCACCGAAAACAATTCGTGGGTTTTTACTCATATCAATATTTGCCTCATTCAAAGGTTTTTTGAACGATTCAATTTGTTCTATCATTAATTTTCTGTTTTGTTCTATATTTGCCATCAGGTTTTCCTTTTATATAAATACTTTAAAAATACATTAAACCTAAGATTTGATTCAATGGAGCGAATGCACCTGTTAATTTATATGTGTTTCCTTTGTAAACAAATACAATACCCTCATTTGGTACAATCTTTTCTTTACCACCCAATCTTGCTAATCTCTCTAATTCCAATCTTAGTTTTTCAATCTTTTTAGGGTCACCTGATTTTTGTACTGCTTTAATTGTGTTATCCAATTCTTTTTTCATATCTCTAACTGCCTTATCAGGATTAGCTGCAAGAACTGAACTCATAAATGATAAAACTTCTGCACCAACACCTAAGAATATCTCTTCGAATTTCATAGTGTTTTCTTTTGATATTTTAGCTTGGTCTTGTTTATCTACTTTTTTAGCCCATTGTAATACTTTATCTGATTCAATGTTTTTGTTATCCAATCTAAATCCTTTATCATAAAATGCCCATCTCTTTACCAATCCCATTTTTTCTTTGTTGGTTAAAGTTTCTGGTGAATTTTTATCAACCCATTGTTCCCACCAAGCTTGATGGTAATCAGCAACACCATCTGAATCTTTTAATTTAAATTCACTTTGTAGTTTTTTCAACATTGATTCAAATTTAGATTGTTGAGCTGATAACTTTTGTGATTTTGGTAATTCAGTTACCGGTGGTCCTTGAATTGTATAGTTGTCTTGAACATCTTTGTTGATTTGTTTAATCATACCTGCTAAGATTCTTGCAGCAGATTGATTTGCACCAATTCCCTCACCTTTTTCATTGTATTCAGTTGTATTATGGAATACTAAAAGTGGTTGGTCGTAAGGAATAACATTTACTGATGTTGGATAAATTACCTCTAAGTTCATAAATGATGCACCTTGTTGGAATATCTTATCTCTTTGAGCTTTTGATAAACCTTTGATTGCAGATTCCAAATCTTTCATTGCGAAATTGTAAGCATCGGTTAATCCACCTCTGTTTGCAAACTTATCAGCTACTCCTTTAATAGTAAGTGCTTCAGCACCTTTATTTTTAAGATGTGATTTGTTTCTTGCTGCGATTAACCCTCTATCATCTCTCCAAGAAATAGCAAGTGCTTGTCCATCTGTCTTTTCTCTTGCTAATTCTAAGTTACCATTTAATGCTCCTTTGATGATTGCTTTTAAATCTCCAAATGTAAGATTCATTTCAACATCAAATGGGTGATTCATATGTCCGTATGCACCACCTTCCATAATCAAACCTTCTTTTAGAGGTTCAGTTTCGGAATCAATAGTAAAGTTTGGAGATTCTTCTTTAGTTGGTTCATCTGGATTATTTGTTTTAGCTTCTTCAGCATCTAAGAAATCTATTAGTTTGTATCCAACTAAAGTTGCAACTCCTTTGATTTTATCAGCCCAAGCTTTATATGCATTTGAACCTTTTAAATCAGTATATCTTTGTGATTGTGCATCCAAACCTGCTTTACCAGATGGGAAATATGATACTGGGTATTTATCTTCCAAGCCTCTAGCATCATCTGCATAAATTGAATCTTCATCACTACCTAAGATATAATCAACTACTTGCCAACCCAACATTTGAGCAACATCTTCACCAACTTTTTTGTATGTTTTTGAGTTACCATATGTAAATCCAGGCCCATCATCTACTAATGATTTTCCAATTGATGAATTTTGAGATGCTTCTGAGATTTTTGATAAATCAGTACCTTTAGAACCAATACCAGATGTAACATAATCATCCGTTTCAATTGGTTCTTTTAATGCCTTGTTAGGTTCTACTCGTTTTATAACTGAAAATGCGGCCTTATCCGAATTAACTGAATCTTTTGAGTAAATGTAATCTGCTTTTGGAAAATGCATTTGCGTATACCCACCTTTATTAAACCAAGGTTCAGGTTTTCCAGAATTAGTTCCCAATTTTCGTGTGTATCCACCAGGAAGATATCCAGTTTCAGGTTCTCCTGGGTCTGCATAATACATACTTGCCTCTTTAATAATATCGTTCATATCAAATGAGTTAATGAATCGTTCCATTTTAGATTCAATCTTAAACAACTTATCACTAACCAATTTAAAGATTTTTGGGTCAAACTTTCCGTATGCTTTTTTGAATCCACTTTTTCTTTGTTCTTCTGAACCTTTGGATAACCAATTTCTAACATCAGTTCCACTAATTGGATTTGATTGAGCGGGTGCTACATACACATACCCTTTATCTTTGTATCCACTCTCAACTCTATCAGGATGATATGGTTCAAAATATTTACCTTTTAATCTGTATCTATCTTTTTCACCAACTACTGTTATGAATGCAGTTGATTCTTCGGGAAACTTACCAATGATTTCTGTTGGTGCATATGGGTTTTTAATCTGAATAATTTTATCTGATGGAATACCAAACATTTTCATCATAATCACTTTCTTTTCTTTGAATTTAAAAGGTGATTTGATATTATCTGTTTTATCTGATGTTCCAATATAAACATTATCTTTCCCAAATTGTTTTACCAAATGAGAATAAGTTGCATAATGTCCTTTGTGAAATGGTTGAAATCTACCTGCGTAAACTACTACCTTTTTATTGATATCTTCGGTTAAAATTCCTTTAACCCATTCTTTGATTAAATTTCCCATAGTAATAAATATCCATTAATTATTAGAACCACTCTCTAAAGTTTCTACTCTTCTCTGAAGTTCCATTATTATTTGACTTTGTTCTTGAACTGCTTTGATTAGAGGTGATATAAACTCTTCATATCTCAATGCTAAATATTGACCATCTGTATCATATCCACCAAATTTTTCAACATTAAATTCAGCAAGAGATTGTGATACTTCTTGTGCAATTAAACCATAATGAGTTTTTTTATCACCCATATTATATTTTACAGGTTTAAGTGAATCAATAAAGTTTAATCCTAAATCTGAAATTTGAATATTTGATTTTAATCTTCTATCCGAAAGTGTTGATACTGAATCTTTTAAGTATGCCGTTCTCCATCTTTGAGAAGGTCTACCTAATGAATATTCAGAACCAGATATTGATTCAAATGTAGAAGATGTTATTATTGGTGCAAAGTGTCCTTTATGAGCAGTTACTTCTTTACCATCCCAAGTTATATAAGTATCTTTAAAGTGAATAGTTTGAGTATCTATAGAAGCAATTCTAACAGGCTCTACCAGTCTCATTTCAGTTAAAGCAAATCCAATACCATTAACACCACTTCCTAAAGTACCTGTTGCGGATGAACCACTATAGTTCATACTTATTTTAACTTTGAATTCTTTTTCAACTCTACTATCAGTAGTTGCGTTTGCATCAGTTGTTAAAATATCGGTTATTGGAATATCAAATACTTTCCATCGTTCATGTGTTGCATTTTCATCCTTATACCTTTTTGTAAAGAATGTTTTAGAACCTGATACAATATCAACTCTATACTGTGGATAAAACCCAGTAAATCCACCAGAATATGGGTGAGTAGTTCCTCTTGCTGCGAATTGTAAGTGAGTATTTCGGTAATTGTTATTTAAAGATTCAGATATATTAATAAACTCTGATGTTACTGTTGAAACTACAGCAGAGCCCGTTGGTTTGAATGATGCTGAATTAAATACTAATTGAGTTCCAATTATTGATGGTGATATAGATGCGGATGCATCTGAAACATTCAATACATTGAAATTATCAATAAATTTATAATCATTAGATATACCACTTATATCATACCAACTTTTAAATTCATCTGGATATGAAACACCATCTAATGCGGAACCTGTTACTAAGTATTGTTTAATAGTTTGTATTGGCCCACCAATTACCCAATTACCATGTGAACCTACTAAATTTTGAGATGAATCATCACCATCTATTCCTAATCTGTTATCAGTAGATGATGTTGTCCAAACTTCTAAGAATGGTAATGAATATCTAACTCCAGCTACAGATGGGTTTCTTACACCTGTTTCTACAATCTTACCACCTAAGTAAGTATCTTGTATATAACCACTACTTGCTCTTAAATCACCTTTAACTTCCAATGAATTATTATCTAATGATAAAAGAGATGATGATATTATAAAGTTATTAGAATCTCCAAATACTCTACCTAAATTGTTTTTAAATTCAAATTGATTTGCGTTAATAGTTAAATCAGAACCAGAGATGATACCACCTGAGAAGTTTACTTGGGAACCTGTAATATTTCCAAATTCATCTAAGAAAAAGTTTGAAGAACTAACCTCACCACTACCACTAATTCTAAATGTTACTTTCTCTACAAATGAACCTGATTCGAAACCAGTAGATACCGTTCCTACCGAATATTGTTTTGTAGATTCGTATGTTACAGAATGGCCAAGTCTTGGCCCTTGTAGTGTGTTATTGTTTGCAACGTCAAAATACGGGTCACCACTTCCTGTCAATGATGCTAATTGAGATAGTGTTAAACTTGTTTGAACTCTAGTTGCATCTAATCTATTGGTAATGTTTACTGCAGAACCTATTGCTGATATAACACCATCACCAAATTCAGTTCCATCATTGGGTTGGAATGAACCACTTTCTGCAATATCTAATGGCCAGATTGAGTTATATAACTTAACTTCCGTTGATGGTGTATATACTGTAGCAACATTATTATTATATAATGTTAAAGGAACACCATGTCCTGGTTGAGTTCTTGGAATTGCTCCACCATCACCTATATATGTACTTCCACTTATAGCAATTTCTAACCAAGTATTTGGGTAGTTTCCATCCACATTACCTGTATTAGTATCTATACCATTTAAAATTGATACTACAGATGGATTAATAAACCAACCTGGTTGTAGATATAATGCATGATAGTTTGAGTTTGAATAATTTACCCCTGTTTCAGGGTCGGAGCCACCTGAATTGTATCGAGATGAATTCCAAAAAACACTACCTTCAGATACACCTCTAACAGGTGCGTATGAAGATGTTGGAGAAGACCCAGCTTCTCCTTCTCCGAAAAAAGAAAATAATTGATTTTCACTTTCAAATCCGAATTGGTCTGCAACACGGTCATCATACACAAAGAAAGATGATGAAATTGTATTGTATTGAGTTGGTGTTATTTGTTGACCTGAGTAAACTGTTGCGGTTATGTGAGGTGCAAATAAAGATGTATCTGGTTGAGCTGCAGCATTTAAATTAGATGCAGTTAAAAAGAACCTATATAAAATCTCACCACCTAGAGGGTCTCCAGTTCTCTGGTCATCAACCGAACCACTATTAATCCAAATATATTGTGGGTCTGGTGAATATTGACCGACAAATGATGCAGTCCAATATGCGTTTATAAAATCTTCAGTTGGGTTTTGTGAATTACTTAAAGAACTAAATCCGTCCGTTAATGAACCAGCACCCCAGGTGTCTTTTAATGTAAAGCTAACAGAGCCAGCTTCAACATCCCAAGTCTGTATAGAGTCTTTTGAATTTGATGATGATACTACAATTGATGTTGAAGAACCAGTTAAAGATGAAATCATTCTTAAATCTGGTTTTACAAATAACTCTAAATCATCTCCGTTTACTTCCCAAAATCCAACTCTATCATCTAAAGAAAACCCAGCGGGAGAATATAAGTACCCATTAAATGTGTTTATCGATGATTTGTTAACTGTTGATGCAAATGATGGTGTGCCGTCACCATCAGGAACTTCGATTGCAAATGCGTATAATCCGTTTACAGATTCTAAATAATTTCCTTCAGTTCCATCGTTGAATACTGTAAATTCACCACTTTCGAAGTTATCCATTCTAAAGAAACCACCTGTAATTGCTCCGAATGATGCGGTTGGGAATGATATATTTAAAGATTCACTAACAAAGGTTACTTGACCTGAATTAAAGTTGAATGAACCACTATAATTTATTTGGTATGGTTCATTAAGTGAATATGATGGTGTATCTAAATATACTCTTGTATTATCAACTCTCTCAGTTATTGAAATATTACTTTCCGTAACATTTGTTATTGTAATTGTTGCTCTATTATCAACTTCTGTTGGTATTGATGCCCCATCACCAAAACTTGCAGTTAAATTATTAACAGGTGCAAATACTTCCACCAATCGTAATGCATCAAATTTTGATGATGTTATGATGAATGATGCAATTCTACCTGATTCTGCAAATATTTGACCAGATGAACTTAAAATCAGTAATGAGTTTGATGATGATATAGTTGTTTCATTTATACCAAAACCACCAATCTCACCAAAAGTTGCTTTGATACCACCTTGTAAGAATACATTGTTTGTTGCCAATCCATATCCTGGTGTTGAATTTCCAAATACATAATCAGTTCCTGCTAATCCACTTAAATCACCCAATCTTGCTGCAAGAGTTACATCGTATAACCCACTTCCAGTTCTTTCAACTACATCAATAAATGGAGTTGCGGTATCTGATGGGTTTGCGTTTAATTTTATGTATCCCGTTCCAATTTTTCCTGTGGATACTACGACTTGACCATCTTCGTATGATTGTGATATTGATGCGATATCACCAACGAAATCACCTGATGAACCTGAACCATATCCTCTTGTTACATAAATTCTACCATAATTTTCATCTTCATTACTTTGATTACCATCAACTGATGATGAATTTACTAAAATGTATTCTGTTTGAAATCCAGTACCATCTACTTTTTTTGCAATTAGGATTTCACCACTTTCAAATCCTTTAGCGTTTTTAACAGACATCGTTGCATCATTTGCAATTACCGAGCCTGTTATTGTAGTTGAGTTAGCAACCCATAATTGACCACCAACTGCGTTTACTGATTCTTTTTCGAATGTTGTGGTTCTCATTGTACCTCTAATTCGAACATTTTCGAATTCAGCAGTACCATTACCCTCAGATGATATTTTCCAACCTTTAACACCTGTTGCAAAATCTCTTGTCTGTAGAATACCTTCTGGTTTCATTATAAGGTTTCCACCCTCAATAGAACCTGTGCTAATATCCCAACCACCAATTGATGCGGATACGAATTTAGCAAAACCATCTGATGTTATTGATGATGATGCATTTGTTATATTGGAAGGTGAACCACCAATTGTTGCAGGAGTAAAGATTTGGTCTACTGCCAAATCACCTCTTACAACTAAGTTACCACCACTATATTGGACATATTGCTCAGAACCTTTATTACCAAATAAGAATCCATCTGATGCGGTAAGTTGCCCACTCGCTTTTAAGATAATATTATTATTTGTAGAATTAATTTGAGTATTTGTGATTTCAAATCCTGCAACTTTCCCACCACTAAATAATACATTTGAACCTGTAATCTGTCCACTATCTTTTAATATAAGATTATCGTTTGCTGAATTAATCTGAGTTTCTGATACTTCAAATCCACCTATTGATGCAGAAACAAATCTTGCAAAACCATCAGAATCGATAGATGATGATGAATTTGCTCTTGTTGATTGTACACCATTTATAGTTGCAGGTGTTCGTAAATTATTAACAGTTAAATCAGCATTGATTACTGCATCAGCCCCAATTACTAATAAATTATTTTGAGGGTCTAAGTGAAATAATGATGAACTAATTTCAATATTACCATCCGAACCACTTATAAATTGAGTTCCAGTTGTACCTATAAAGAATTTATCAGTTTTAACATCCAATAAACCACCTTCTGCAGTTGTGAATATAAGATGTCTATCATCATTATCACCAATTAGTTGTAATCCAACTCCGTTTAATACATCTTCACCAACTTGAAGATTACCCGAACCTGAATAAATAATGAAACCACCTGGTCCTTTTCCTAATGAAGCAGATGTTTGTCCTTCAAATCCAACTGAACGAATGAATCCAGATGAGATACCACCCAACTCAATACCACTATCTAATGTGTTTGAAATAAACATCGAACCACTTATAAGGTTTTTTCTACCACCAAAGTAGTAGTTACCCCCTTCGAAGTTATATGGTTCTGTAATGGTTTCGGTTCTTGATATCTCACCTGCTGAATTAAGATATTGAACTTTAATTCTTTTTGGGTCTTCCAAATGTTCTGATGGAATTGGTATTTTAACACTTAATGAAGAACTAAACGGAACTGTTACCTCATTTAATAATTCATAATCACCAGGTAACCCATCTGATTTTATTAAGACTCTTAACTTATTCGGATAACCACTTATTGGGTTTACATTATTAATTGTTAGATTTGCGTATGACCTTTGATTTTCAGTTACAATATTAGATGATGTTTCAAAATATGAGATTGAATAATCTGCACTTTCAATTGATGTAAAAGTATGTGTTAAATCTTCTCTATCATCAAATGTAGTTGTAAATGGATTTTGTAATACAGCGGTTGTATTATCCAATATCCTTAGAATGGATGATGTATATGATGTAATATTTGTAGGATTCTCAAATCTAGTTTCAGGTGTTGCAGGAATTTGGAAGTTTCCAAGTTGTAGTGAATACTCCACCATTTCTTGATTGAATTGAGAACCATCTGTTAATTGAACAATTGGAGTTCTACCTTTATATATGTATCTTGCACCACCACCTGTTTGTGTAGTTAGTTCTAACTCTGTACCTGTACTTGGAAGATTTTGGTATGCTTCAATACTTTCTGAAATAGAAATAGTTGGGAGTATATCACCCTTAAATATTACAGGTGATATGTTTTCCCTATCCCTATCAACATTTATAGTTGTAGACCACTTTACATTATGTTTGCCTCTGTATCTACTTGGAACTTGTTTTCCATTTTGGTCAACTCTAGCTATACCATATATTGTTATAGTAGCATCTCCATTGGCAGTATTTTCATCATCTTTATCGTGATAAATCCAAATAGATATTACCCTACTTTTATCTTGTTCTAAGTAATCAGGAACTTCAAAGTAAATAGGGTCGCCATTAGCATCCTTTATATCCACAATTATTTGTGAATTTGGAACTAAGTTCGATGGATGGGCAGATATTCTTAATAAGTTCTTTCCTTTTGTAAGAACTTGTGGTACATCTGATACTCTGAAAAACTTTGGTGAAGTTTGTGAAGTATCTTCAAATAGAACTTTTAAATTAGAATAATCTCTTGGTGTATTTCTTTTAAACTGCAATGACATTCACTCTCCGTCAACTTTTACTTTTCTATAAATATCTAATAGATGAAAATCCACCCACTTTTGTAATATCGATAATCTGGTCAACCATATCTCTCGTCTTATCAATATGTGATATTGTTACGATAAAATCAAATTGGTTTTTTAGGTAATCAAATAATAAATATAATGAGTTGAAGTTATCACTATCCAATGAACCAAACCCTTCATCAATTGCTATGAAATTTGGACGAGGTAAATTAGATACATTTATCAAAGCAGTTCTTATAGCTACTGATGAAATAAACTTTTCCATACCACTTGTCAATTCTAATGGCCAGAACTCTTCATCACCATACGCAATATATGAATTGATGTTTTTACCATCTGTATTTAATAAGATTTGGAAATCCACCAATGGTTGTAATATGTTGTTAATTTCTACTTCCAACTTAGGTAATATATCTGAAATTAATTCATATGGAATACCATCTCTTTTTACACATTGTAAGTAATATTCATAACCTTCATACTTCGTTTCCATATTAGCCAATTTGGTAATTGATTCATTTATGGTTTTGATTGTATTTTCAGCTATCTTAGCTTCACCACTTACATCGATTAAAGTATCATTAGTTTCATATACCAAATCTTCAATTTCTTTTAGATTTTCTTTGTATTTATCGATTTCTTTTTGTATCTTTGTGTTATGCTCGACCGATTCTTTTTGTTCAATTGATTTTTTGATATCACCTTCAACTTTCTCAATTTTATTTTTTAATTCAGAAAGTTCTAAGTTGCACGATTTGTTTTGAAGTTCTAATTTTTCAATTTTATCTTTATACCCATCAATCTCAACTTTTAACTTTTGAACCTCTAAAAGAATATCATTCACATCATGTTTAGCTTTACCCATTGAAGCATTATCATATTCACCAGAACGAGTAATTCGTATTAGTGCCAATTCTCTGATTTCTTTTTCTAATGATTGAGCTTGTTGAGCAAATGGTGTATTCTTATTTTTTACACAATGTTCACATCCATCATCAAATGTAAGTGAGCCAATACCATCTAAATGTTTTTTCTTATGTTCAATCTCCCTATCCAACTCATCAATTTCTATTTGAATAGTTTGTAATTGACCAACATACATCTCATATTTTAAATGTTTTTCTTTTAAATCTACCAAATCATATCTATCAAATTTAGATTGTGCTTCTTTTAATTTAGAATTCAAATCATCTAAAGATTGCTGATACCCATTACACTCACTTTCTTTTGAAACTAATTCAGATTGAAGATTCTTCTTAATTTTAATGAGATTATCGGTGTTAATCACCGTAGAATCTACGGAGATTAATTCACTAAGTAAATTTTCAATACGATACCCAACTTTAGCCCTACGTTGTTTGTATTCATCTAATAGGGTTTGAGTTTCACCAACTTTCTTTTTGTTTTCAATTAAACTTTCTTCTGCTTCTGATAACTTTTCAGTAAAGTTTTGATTCTTATAATCTTTAAGTAATGCACTTAGTTCTTTGATTTCTTCGTTTGCTACCTGATATAATTGTTCAAACACATCCATATCTAAGAATTGAGCAAGAAGTTCTTTTCTTTCTTTTTGAGATTTCTCAATGAACCCACCACTATTCGATTGGTTTGACATTGCAGTTAAAATAAAATCATCATAAGAACCCACATACTGTCTAATCATAGAATTTGTATCTCTACGTTCTTCACCATTTAGGGATTCAGTAGAACCATCCTCATTGATTCTGTAGAAGTTTACATCAACCTTTACAGTTCCCCTCTTAGGCGATTTCTTAGCAGTTCTCTCAATGAAGTAATCAACACCTTCAATTTCAAAATTAAACTTACAATCAAATTGAGATTTTGAATAGTTTAGTACATCAATTGCTTTTGAAGTACGAGAACATTTATCATAGATACAAAATGAAAGAGCATCCCATAGAGATGATTTACCACTTGCGTTTGGAGCAAAGATACCGTAAGCACCTTTCATTTGAGAAAAATCAATGGCGTTATTAGGCCCATATGAAAACATATTTGAAAATTCAAAAGTTTTAGGTTTCCATATAATATTTTTCATACCAACTGAAGTTCCTAACTTTTGATTAATCTCGTTGTTTATATTACGAATCACATCTAATTGTTCATCACCAATAACATATCTATCTGATAAGAAATCTTCTATCAATTTATTTTGGAATCCAACATCTCTTACATTTTGAAGTATAATATGTGAACCACCACTATAATCTTTTTTATCTGTGATTACTTTTTGGATAGATACTTCTTGTACTTTTCTACCAACTCTTATTTTAGCGAGAACTTTCTTTAATTCAGATTGAGTAGTATCCTTCACTCTAACCCTCATACGAGGTTTGTTTGGTATGGTTGGATTACCAACTACCTTTCCATCTTCTACATCAATTGTAACGTATCCGTAATCATTATGAATTGGAACAAATTCTGATTTTTTAGATTCCACATCCCATACTAAAATACCATGTTCAGGATATTTTGCTTCAGAATGATTTTGCATTATAGTAGAACCACAATACTTAATTGTACCCTCTGAATTTAAGGATTGGTTTGGAACGTGAATATCACCCAATAACGTTAAATCATATCCATCAAATGATTCTACATTTACATTTTTGTTTTCTATTTGAAACCCATATTCTGTTTTTACTTTATCTACAGGTGCATGATATAAAGCAATCTTATAATCACCACTTACTTCTGATGCAGGAATGATTCCTTTTGTTTCAGAAAAGATAGAAGAGTGAGAAAAGGAAATTCCACCCATTTTCCAAACACCACTATCTTTTAAATAATGTAGATTTGGATGTGATAACGCATTTACAATTGGTGATAACGCATCTAATCTCGAATGATTATTTAGGTTTGCATCGTGATTACCTGGTATCAGAATTGTTGGTAACATATCTGATAATCTTTTTAGAAATGTTTGTGTCATTTCTACCACTTCAGGAGTCATATCGGTTTTAGCATGAACAATATCACCCGCTAAAACTATAATTGAATCTTCTGTTTTTGTATCTGAAATATACTGATATAATCTTTCGAAAACTTCTCTATATTCAGTATGTCTTTTTAAATTCCTAATATGAATATCCGCTATGTGGTAAATCTTTTTGATATTACCATCATAGTTAATCTTCTTTGCTTTTCTCATACACTTACCAACTTATACTCCATTAACTTTCTTAGAGTTAATGCTTCAGTATTTTTTATTTTTTTGTTGATTTCATCAAATCCCATTTCAGATGGGTCTGAATCACCTAACTCTACTACATAAACTGTTATACCCCCATTCATAAGGGTTTCTGCAAATCTTAATGCGTTTTTAAATGCATCTGAATCCAATACTATATAAACTTTTTCTACACCTCTACGAATTATCTCTGTTTGTAATTTTGATTGTGGTGATTTACCAAATAATGGTATTGTATTCATTCTGATTGCCATCGCATCAAATACACCCTCACATATCACAATTGGTAAATCCCAATTAACCATCATTTCAAATCCAACTACATCTTTTGATACATCTGGATTCTTATGTTTGTGATTAGTTTCATAAAAACTTCTACCAACGAAATAATTTAACTTTCCATCTGAATCATATGATGGGACAATTATTTTATGTTTGTATATACCTTCTTCACAATATCCAATTTCATACTTTACAATTTCAGATGGTGTAATTCCTCTACCTTCCAAATATTTGATTGCGTGCTTTCTAATAATTGAATTTGATGGTTTCCAAAGCGGAATATATTCTTTTGGTAATTGAACAACTTGATGGGTAGCTTGGTGGGTAGCTTGGTGGGTATCTTGGTGGGTTGTATATCTATACTTCCTACTGAAAATAGAATTATGTTCTTCCCAAACTTCTTTTGATACTTTTAACTTTTTGAAAAGTGAACGGATTGTTTTACCCTTTTCATCAGATATCCAACAATGCCATGGGTTATCACCCTTTGAATTTAATCCAATATTTATTTCTAACTTTGGTTTGTAGTGTTCTGCAAACGGAGAGAAAAAGGCATAGTTATTCCCTGATGTTTTCTTAGATTTACCTAAGACAGATTCCAATAACGTAAGTATTCTATCTTCCATATTACAACAAATATACGAAAAAAAATTGAATTATCCAAAAAATATTTTTTTAGGCTTTTCGTTTACCCATTCCTGAGGAATTTCCTTCTTTGCCCATTTGAACCCATTCTTCTCGCACCATTGTGCATATGTAGTTTTTGAACCTTTATATATCTTACCGTTTGGTGATTGTAATACAAACCTTAAATCAATATCAGGATTTTGTTCTTTAATTAAAAGATGTTTCTTTCTATCTTCTGGTAAGAACCAACCCTTAGATTCTATATAAATTCCATTTGGTAATTTAAAATCAGGTTTATATGTATGATGTGTTTCTGGAATTGTGTATTTGATTTCGTGTTGTTCATATTCACCATCAATTCCTATTGATTTCAGTTGCTCATCTATCTTAGTTTCAAGACCACTTTTGTGGCCTTTTTGTTTTTGGATATGAGACCAATTTCCGTTTGCCATAACTTATTCTTTTTTAAAATCCTTTTGAGTTCCAAACGAACTTTCCATCTGCTCTTTGTTTTAATTGAGGTTTTTCTTCTTCAGGTAATATTTCAGGTAATGATGGAGTTCCGAATGCACCATCTAAATCAAATCTTATTTTTACTGTAATATCTACATCATTTCTGTTTTGTATTGCGGATGCTAATTTTCCAACCGCTAATAACTCACCAACTTTATTATATAATCCAATCGTTGTAAAGTAAGGAGAAAAGTTAGAACCTGTTACAAATGGTTTTAAGAACATTTCACGCTCATCATTATTTTTTCTTAAAGTTGGGTTTGTACTAATATTAAACTCAGAAGAACCAATTTCACATAGAACTGAAGTTTCATATAATTTCTTTGTTGATTTGTATTTTGTACTCCAACCATAAGTTGAACTATCATAATCCCAATTACCTTGCCCTACCCAAACATTTTTATATTTTGGTCTTGGGTCTGATACTACTGCTACACCTTGATTATAAAATATTTCACCTACAATATCACTTTGGTATGCTGAACCTGTTAGATAATCATTATTTGAAAGGTATTCAATTTCTGTTTGAGTTAATGCTCTTCTATAAAATCTCACCTCATCCAATGAACCACTTAATGTTGAAAAATTAGATACTACATCTCTTCTAAGAACTGGTCCGTATGTTGATAAATCACTTACATAATGAGAACCTAATAATACATCATATTCATTCCAAATATCAGTTTTTAATTTTATTGATGATGATGCTTCTTTTGTACCATCAACCCATAATTCTAATAATGAACCTATTTTGTTGAATACAATATGATGTTGAGTTGCATCATTTAAATATGTTGATGATGTTACTTCTGAAGTTCTTTTACCATCTGAAAGTGATATGGATAGTTTTCCGTTTTCAGATGTGTTTTGGTTATATACCTTTATATCATACGGATAAATTGGTGTAGGTTGATTTCTTTGTCGTGTTTTTAATTGACCGTATCGGTTGGTGAACTCTTCAAAGTAAGAACCATTCTTATTTAATATCCAATTATAATTTCTACTATCATCAGATTGTGATGTTGGTAAAATAGCCCACAATGAAATAGAATAATCCGTTCCTTTCATTGGAGATAATCTTGGTTTATTTTTTATTTTAACGTATGATGTTGTGCCATCTAAAGTTACTTTTGTTCCAGATGCTTCAGATGATGTTCCTGTTGTTAAAATACCAGATTCATAAGTTAGATTTCGACCAACTGCATGGGTAGTATATCCACTTCTA
>Ga0208162_1000342_pt1 | contig 27285 bp, 35 predicted proteins | sample CB_VirMetaG_4_FD_184539 | JGI IMG/M metagenome (GOLD analysis project Ga0208162, IMG submission 184539) | Freshwater to marine saline gradient viral communities from Chesapeake Bay - CB_1508_1M Viral MetaG (SPAdes) (version 4) | ecosystem: Environmental > Aquatic > Marine > Coastal | place: USA... | reverse complement strand
AATTATCTAAGCGTTCATTAAGAAATTTTATGTGTAGCTCTTTTTCTTCGATATCTTTTTTTAGTTCTTTGTTTTCTTTCTTAGCTTTGCGTAATAGTGCTTCTACTTCTTTTACTGTACTCATTTAGAAACCCCAGCTTTTTTCTCGTAGGTGCGTAAAGCTCCCATTCCCAAAAGTGCCATAACTAGAGGCATTAATGTACCCATATCTAATTCAGGTAAGGGTGCTGTCTCTAAACTAAATGTGGCTATAACAAACATAAGGAATTGTTTTAAAACATATTCCCAAAATATAGCTAAAGCACATGACATACCTATCAATGGTCGCCATGATCGTTGCAACATACCTGATAAACCACCAGCTACAGACTTCGCATCTGCTAAATTAATATCAGATTGTGCTTTATTTATCTGTGCTTCTATTTCTTTTAGTTTTATTTTTGCTTGTGCTTTTTCTTCTTCAGAAGTGTGCAAAGAATCTATTATCCCACCAACATTTTTTACAAGGTCGCCACCTAATAATTTACCTAACATTATATATTCCTCATTGTATCTGCCAGTTCGTTAGCTCTATTTGGGGTTTGTTTTGCCCATCTGCTATCTAACATTTCTTCACTGGCAGATTGATAATCACACTTATTTAAGTGGTATTGAAAGTTTTTAAACTTTAATAATCGTGGCAGTCCTAGTTGAAAAGCCATATTAATAACACAGCCAAAAGCGACAGGATCAATATTTTCTTCTTTCGTGAAAGTCCTTGCATCTTTAACAGCTTGATCGAAGTCTCTTTCGTAGAACTCCATAATCTTTGTATCATCATATTCTATTCCTTCCTGTAAGTCGTCTGAGGGTAGTACCAAGTGTCCAACACCAAATGTGGCGTTGCCCAAGTGATCTTTATAAACTTTATTAATTTTTCCTTCGTGTTTGATAATCTCTTGTTTTATTTTTTCGTACATTCTATTAGTTTCTCCAAATACCATTGAGCTTTTTTTAAATCTTCAATCCCATTTTTTTGCTTATGTCTCACAACATATTTAATGATGTTGCCTGAAAAATAATCGAGATTAAATTCACTAATAAAGTCAGAGACTTGTATCTTTGTACCTATGTAGTAAGGCGGATTTATTTTATCTACAGCTTTTTGTTCCATCTATTACCTCTTTTTAAAACCATTGGTATAAGTTGAGGAACTCCATTAATTATAATTAAAGTTCCTAAAACTGGTCTTTTGATGTTCACTCTTGAATAGGCAAAAGCTAAAGAGTCTTTATCAATTAAACACCCAATGGTTGCACCCCATCTAAGAGCTTCAGGAGAACTGAAGAATTTTAACTCATACCTAGAATGGTAGTGAGACTGGATATATCCAGAATAATTTAATGCTTGTGCTGATTTCAAACAATCAGCGTTCATGTTATGAGTAAAATAATAACTGCCGAACTTATCTTTAATTATTAATTTATCATGCCATTTCCATTTTTTAGGATTTACATTAAGTATATCTGCATAATCCTTTATGGCTTGTTTTGGAAACCCATAAGTTTTTCTTTTACGATAAACCATAGATCCATGATTAGAATGTAATAAATCCATAGTAGGAAATAATTTTTCTAATTTTTTTATATCTTTTCGTGCAAGTTCTAATTCTTTAGAAGAACTAGGTAAGTCAGGATCTGATTCATGATACGACAAAGCTGAGTAATCAATTTCATCGCCTAACATCACAACTCTATCAAATTTATATTTTTTATTTATTGCTTTTAAAAAAGATAAATGGTCTTGATGTGCAAAAGGATAATGGGTGTCACTTATACAAAGTATATTTGACATCTTCCTCCCTATATATTTGTCACCTCTTTTGTTGTGCAAAAGGTCGTTACATAAACATTAGGAACAACCATTATTTTATTTGCAACTACAACAGCATCTACCTTACATTCTTGTAAAGTATTATACATCGCCTGTTGGTTTACTTGTGTAATACAAGTTTTATCAAGTGGTACAGTGGGTGACTGAATACATAACCACATGATTAAAAAAAACTTCATTAATCACCTATGAGATAGTTCTCTATCCATATTATTTTTTCTTTGATAACAGCTATGTCTTGTTGCATGGCTGATATAGAATCTGCTTTTGCTTCCACAGCTTCTAATCTTTCACTCCACATACCCCATGTCATCGCTAATGATGCAAGGATCACTAGGTAAGGCAATACTGTTTTGATATCAAAGTTCATTTAGACCACTCTACCTTAAACTCATTTCCTTTTTGATCTTGGATAGACATCGTTTGTTTTTCTGTTCCATAGATTTTAGGTGCTAGTTTACCAGCCTTAAAGTGAACATTCTTTTGTATAATCTCTAATAATTTAACCTTAGTCATATTTAACTTAGGATCTTTTTTTGCTTGTTCTAATAAGATATCTAAATCTTCTATCGTGTAGAGGACACTATCGTGTTTTGCTTGTAGGTATTGTTTGTTTAGCTTTTCGTCTTTGTTGATCCATTGTCTCAGTGTTGTCCAAGATACATCTAGTTCTTTGCAACATTCACGAATGGTTTGACCTCTCGCTAACATTTCAAATAAATCAGATAAAATAGACTGTTTGTATTTACTAGGTCTATTACCTTGTTTTCTTACTACTGCTGTTGTCATTATTTTACCTTTGCTGACATATTGTTTAGTGGATTGTTCAATGCCTTATTAATATTTAAGTTAAGGTTATCTTCGATGATTTTAATCTCATCAAATATTTCTCTTGTATCTTCTTTTTGTCTATCTTCTACATCATTGACTATTTCTGTAATGTGTCTGATGTCACCATTCATTTGACGCAAATCTGCTTTCATGTCTGTCTTTAAATCTTTTGCTACATCTGCAACGAGGGTAATCTCATCAAGGATCATATCTAGCTCTGATTTTAAGACTGCTAATTGTTCATCATAGTGTGATAGATCAGGTGCTGTGTATTCTTCTATCTTGGCTTTCATATCCAAGTAGTCATCGTAAAACTTATAGCCAGTCCAACCACCACCAATGATTGCACCTATCAAGGATAAGATTAGAAAAAACTTACCACCAGTAAACTTTATGCCTTGATACTCAATACTGGTCATTAATCATATTCTCCATCATGTTATTTTGTGCTGACTGAAATAATCCTCCGTAAAGATCATCAATCTGCATCATGTTATAATTAGAAATATCCATGTCTGTTAAAGTGGTTTGTTGATATTCGTTAAATCCTTTTGTATCTGCTAGTTGTGCCATGACAGCTAATTTAACTGTATCAAGAGCAACTTGATCGCCACTGTCTGCAACTTTAGCTAAAATCTTTTTTGCAATTTGTTCTTTAGTTTCTTTCTGTTGAACAACCTTAACTTCTCTTTCTTCTTGTTCAGGTTCAGGTTCTTGCGTTTCTTCTACTTCTTCTGTTTCTTCTACTTCAGGTTCGTTTTCTACTTCAGGCTCGACCTCGATATCCATTTCAGCTACTTCTTCCATAGCCTCAGCAATTTCAATCTCAACTTCAGGTTCTACCTCTATCTCAAAGTCAGGTAATTCTAATTCTGCCATTTCAATCTCAGGCAGTTCAATAGATATTTCTTCAATATTTATCTCTATAGGATCTAAGTTATCGCCAAAGTCTATTTCAATAATCTCAAAGTCTGTAGAGTCATTAATAATATCGTCAATAACATCATTAACTATATCGTTTATAATATCTTCTACTTGCTCGACCACAGTATAAGTAGCAGTTAAAACAGGATCACTAAAGATTGCTCCGTAATAACCTGTTGTATATCCAGCGTCTGTACCCCATAAAGACATCTGTGTAGTAATGTCAGTATAGTTATTAGGCTGAATGATATCTGTGTAGAGATAATCTTGTGTGCCACTAAAATCTAATTCTACTTCTTTTTCTAGTGTTTGAAAGACAGTGTTATCTTGGTCTCTAAGAGTAACTGTAATTTTAAAAATATCTTTACAATCACCATTAGTCGATGAACAAGTAGGTACAGTAATATTGCTTTGATGTGACTCGACAGTTACGCCATAGTTTATATCAAACCCTTGTTGTATTTCTTCAATGGTTAAACCACCATCAGTAATGAGACTATAAACATCACTGGTTATTGTGCCTCCACCATCAGCAACACCACGAGTATTAGCCGATCCTGTGCAGACTTCACCATCTTCTAATGTTCCTGAATAAGAACATTGTGTGGTACTAACTTTCCCACTTTGAGTCCATTCGTCTGCTGGGGTTACTAAGTTAGAAGTTTCTTCAGAATAAGAATATGCCTGTGGTAATAGCCAAAACAACGCTACCAAGAATATAGTTTTTAGCATTTGACTCCTTTACATAATCAGGTCGATCTGTAGGGTGACTATCCCAACCAGCTTGTGCTACTTCACCTATTGTTCCAAAGAACGGACAGGGAGTACCAGCCATTTCCATAGCAGAAAAGACACGAGGATCTTGACAAAGAACTGAAACACCAGCAACTTTCATTCCCATACCATATAAAGCACGAGATAATTTTAATCGCTCACAGGTGATATCTGTAATAGTAGAGCCTTTTGCAAAACCAAATATTTGAGTCTGTAAAGCAACTGAGCCACCTGAAGTACAAACATCTTGATTAGATATCATGACATTTGGTGCGTTAGCTGTACTAGGTGCTTTATCTACAGTGGTTGTTCCTGTTACTGTAGAACTAACAGTTGTATTAGTATTCGCTTTTACATCTGTAATAGTCGCAACTGTTCCAAATAATAAAAGTATTGCTACTAAAAGTTTCATTTACAAATACAATCGTAACCTTCACAACATTCACACATTATGGTTTAGGTATCTCCTAGTCTTATGAATGTCACATGCGTTCTATTAACTGTACTATTACCAAATAAATTTGCACTTACTTCAGAATAACCATACAGTTTAACTTTATGTGTTGATGTATTAGTGACATCAAACATGAAACTGCAAACTACCATTGCTCTGGCATCAACTCTATTAGCATTGTTGTAGTTATCTGTAGCAACATCATAACTTGAATTATCTGTTGTAGTATATATTGCACCACCTGATTTATTTCCTTCTCCTGAAGAATCTATAATTTGTGGACTCCATTGAATTAAATAAATTCCTGTTGAGGGAAAAGTCCAAATTCCACTAGATTGTGACATTGAACTTCCAAGATTGCTAAATCCGTCAGTATCAACTTGTTCCCAATTTGAATTAGCTAATACTGATGTATCTGCTGATAAACTTATATTTGAACTTAAACGCCATTGGTCTGCCATTGTAATACCTGTGCTAATAGCAGTAGGCAAAGCAGTAACAGCAGAGATTGATTGATTGTTTAATTTAATTAAGCTCATGCTAGTATCTCCCATTCTTGGTCTGTTTCATTCCATGTATATTCTTGTCCGTCATCAGGATAAGCAACTGGTGCTTCCCAAAGACAAGTATCTTCATTCAAAGTCCAACTGTTAAAAGGTTTGGGTGGGATAAAAGCATCTCTTGTTTGGTCGTAAGTATAACCAATACCAGCAAAGTTTTTTCTTATATTGCCATTGTAAGATGTTTGTTTCCAAGTATCTCTAGTGCCATATAAGTTATTTAAAAAATCTACTCCAGTTTGTTCGTCTGTAGCAACATCATTTGATACGACTTCAACTTTTTCAACTATGTTTCCAACTCCTAATTTTGCAAAATGTGCCATTACGCTGTGTAACTCCCTGAACCTGTGTATGTTAATATTGTATCTGAACCGCTTGTTGTAACTGAGGGTGAACCAGTTGTTGTGCCTGAATATTTAGCAGTTGGCATACGAAGGATAACAATACCAGAACCACCAGCACCACTATTTTGACTAGATGAAGAAGCACCACCGCCACCACCTGTGTTAGCTGTTCCAGCAGTTCCAGTGCCATCAACATTTCCAGCACCGCCACCGCCTGAGCCTCCAGAACCAGCAGTACCAGCATTACCTTGACCGCCACCTCCTCCGCCACCAGCTCGTGTTACTGATGAACCAGTGATTGTTGAGGCAACACCATTACCACCATTACCAGCAACGGTTGTAGTAGCATCTCCACCAACAGCAGAAGCACCACCGCCTCCACCACCTTTTCTATTTGGATAAGCTCCGCCTTGTCCGCTACCACCAGCAAAACCTTGATTAGCAGTACCAGCACCACCAGATTGAGTTCCAGCATTAGAGTGAACTCCACCACCACCACCAGAACCACCTGATAAACCGACCAGTATTCCAGCAGTACCATTACCAGCTTGTCCACCACCTAAAGAAGTGATTGAACCAAAAACAGAGTTTGTTCCAGCACCACCTCTAGTAGAATTTGAATTTGTTGATGCTCCACCAGAACCTACTGTTACAGTGTATTGAGTTCCAGCTACAACTTGTAATGCAGACTCCGAAGAACCTCCACCACCTGATGCCTCAGAGTTGTATGATGCTCGATAACCACCAGCTCCACCGCCTCCACCAGAATCCACACCGCCACCAGCTCCACCAGCGACAACTAAAAAATCTACATCATAAGCATCTATAGGATTATCTTCAGATACTTCGTCTGATGTTGGTATCCAACCTTTAGTTGTTCCTGAATAAACTACTCTTAATCCTTGACCACTTGTGTCGTATTCAACAAGAAATGTATCTGGATCACCTTGATAATTTTTACCATTACTATCTATACTAATTTTATTTGTTCCCCAGCTTCTTGCGTAATCAACTAATTCAATCGTATCTCCTACACTTGGACTTGAAGGAAAGGTTATAGTTACTGTGTTTGATGATGTATCAACCCAATAGCCTTCATTAGAAGATGCTGAAAAATCAGAGGTTTTAATTGATGATTGCCAAGCAATTCTTGTTTCTATTGATGCAAAAGTATTATCACCTCTTAGAAAAGTTGTAGCATCTTTTGTGCCTGTTGCTGAAAGCTGATTTAATCCTACTGAACCAGTACCTACTGTCGTTAAGGTGATTGCTCTTTCTGCAAGAATAAAATCTATAGAGTCTGAAGAAGTTAAAGCTGATGCAAATACAATCGTGCTACCTGATACTGTGTAACTTGACTGAGGTTTCTGAATAACACCATTTAAACTGACTGTTAAACTCTCTGCACTACTAGGTACATACGCAACACCATTTAATAATAGGTTGTATGTAGCTGTCGCTGAAGTTGTAATACTATCTAAGACTGCTCTGTCTGATAAGTTTGATATATCTCTACCTATGTATGCCATTAATACTGTAAACTAACCCCTCTAATTCTTGCTTCTTTACTACCAGTACTTTGATTAGCGAAGCTGATTTTATATTTTAATGATGTACCAGCAGTAACACTTACATCATTTGCTTTTGCCATTTTAATCCCTGAAGAAAAATCTGGTAAAGCTGTCAAAGTTGTTGTGGTATAATTAGAACCACCATCTGCTGATAGCTGTAAAATTATGTCTGTGTTTAATGCGTTTGTTCCAGAGTTATCTTGATAGGTAAAAAGACCACCCATAGAAGAAACTGAACTAGGTGCTGTTATTGTATTTCCTTCAAATGAAGCTGTAGCGTTTATACCTGAACCTTCATATAGTTTTACTTCTCTGTGATATTGACCACCTTGTGCTGAATTTTGTTTGTTAAATTGATAATACCTATACGCAGTTGTGTTTATATAAATACCTGTATCTGCATAAGCGTTTCCGTTGTCTTGCGTATGTATAACACTCCCAAGATTTGTATAACTAGAATCATTATTAGAGCCTTGAAATTGCCAAGAAGCATAAGCTGTAGCATCAGTATAAATTTTTGCTCGTACTATTTTTTTTGCAACACCAGAACCCAAATCAAATTTTAATAATGTACCAACACCAGCACTATCAGTGTGAAAACCTTCTGTAGTAATATTATCATCAATCAAATTAGCTGGGGTAAAACTACTTAGACTTCCCGATTGTGTAATACTTGCACTAGATAAATCTAATTCAGCAACCACTTCAGCAGATATATATTCATCATCATTTCTACTTGCATTAACAAAATTTGTAACACTAGAAGTATCTTGAAATACATCAACAAAGCTAGAGTTTGAATTATAAGCTACTCTATTTTCCGCAGTAGCTTCTCTTAATGCTAATGTAGATATGTCATTTATTATTTTATTGGAATTAAAAGGTGTTTCAAATCCACTGTTTGGTATTTTAGTTATAGCCATTAGATTCCAAATGCCTCCTTAATTTCATCTACTGTTAATCCTAAGTCTTGGAGTTTTTGTTTAGCAGATGCTTTTTTGTTTTCTCTATCAATGATTGCTTGGTCATAGTCAGCTTGTAACTGTGCTAGTCCGTCAATACATTCTTGTTCTGTGGGTTTAGTTTTAGTGTCATCATGGATAATTAAATTTGCATAAATTTTGTTTGCATCATCGTTATTTAAATTTTCAAAACCGAACCACTGTCCACTATGTAGTCTTGCTAAATAATCCTCTATATGGTCTGGTCTATTATTACTGTCCATTTTATGTATCTCCTAATCTGATAAACATCATACTTGTTTGATTGTTAGCTGAACCACCTCTAACTAAATTACTATTGTTAGCTATATCAAATCTTACTTTAACTTGTGAGGTGTCAGTAACATCTATCAATGCTTTACATTGACCAGTGGTATTACCATTACTTGTTGCTAATTCTTCAAAACCTTTAGTTCTAGCGTTCCAATTACTTCCACCATCTGTCGATACTTGTATTTCAAAATCGTGTCTTGAATCATTAGTCACAGTATTGTGAAATAGTGCATCAAATTCAACGAGATATATTCCAGTTGAGGGAAAAGTAAAAACACCTGAACTAACTGTCATAGCACTACCAATAGTGCCTTGACCAGAACTATTAGCTTGAACCAAATTAGATGATATAGGTTGAGCATTTCCTGTGAAATCGGTACTTATTCTCCAGTTGTCTGCCACAGTGATACCAGCAGATATTGTTCCACTAGCACCTAAAGCAATAGATGTTCCATTTACAGTTACAGATGAGTTAGCAAGTTTAGCGTTAGGAATAGAACCAGCTAATTTACTTTCATTAATAGAACCAGCTAACATATCATTTGTTACAGAAGATAATGCTGGTGCTACAGTTTCAACTGCTCTACCTAAGAACACTGCATACATTGTATCTGAACTCGTAATTGCAGAGGATAGGGTTAGTGTTGTGCCTGATACTGTATAAGCATCATTAGGATTCTGCCTTACATTGTTAATGAACAAAGCCAAATCTTGGGGATTTGTTACTGCATAACTTAGCGTATAGGTATCAGTAGCAGATGTACTAAAACTCTGTTTCTGTAGAGTTTGATATTTATCTGCTGGTATATTTCCAATATAAGCCATTCTATCTCCTATGTGCTAATGCTATCTACATAACTAACAAGAACATCAACTGCACTAGCTGTATCTGCGTATGCTTTCACCACATCGCCTGTTTGAATTACAATCTTAGAACCTGAGTCGATTAACTCTAGTGAGCCACCGACAGGAACTGGTGCATCTTTAATTACATTGTAGGTTGTTCCACCTGATGCAATTACAACTGATACACTAACTGATGCTGTGTGTTTGTTTACTAATCTAATTGAGATCAATGCGTCATCAGAGTTTGAAGTGACCAATGTTGTTGGCGATCCTGATGAGTTTGAAATCGAACTAGCGTATGATCTTTCAAAATCTTGAGCCATTGTTTCTCCTTATAAAGCTATTGCCATCGCTACTGCGAAACCAGCACCAGCTTTGTTGTTAATTTGTGTTTGTATTGATGAGGTTACTCCATCGAGAAACCCATATTCTGTATCAGAAACATTAGAGTTGCCACCAATCTTCGTAGCACTAATTCTGTTTACATCTAGTGTGATATTACCAGCAGATGTCACTGGTGATCCTGATATAGAAAATTCTGAGCCTGACTGTGTTAAGCCAATGCTTGTAACTGTACCTGTGTTAGATGGGGTGACTTGAGTATAGGTAATGTTTGTAGAACCTAGTGAGCCATCACTATCTGTAGTACATAAAAATATTTTATTATCGTTTGTTGATCCTTGATTGACAACAACCATACCACCACTTAACTCTGCGATTGTATCGTGTTCAGGATCTCTCGAAGCAGAACCACTTGATACTGCTATATATAAACCATTCTCTGTAGCTGTAGATTGATCTTTAACTAAGACTCGATCACCAGCAACTAATGTAACACCATCGATTGTGTCACCAGCTTCTAATCCATTAGATAGATTAACATTCGCTGTGGTTGCACATTCAGCTATCGTTCTTGTTCTTAGACCAGCAACTGCATCATCAACATAAGACTTAATCGCTACATCTGAGTTATTAGAAGGTGTCGATAATCCTGTAATACTACCACCACTAATACTTACAGTAGCAGAGTTTTGAACTGCCATTGTTCCAAGACCTAAATTAGTTCTTGATGTAGAAGCTGAAGCTAAGTCAGATAAGTTTGAAGCCTTTGCTACTTTAGCATCTAATTGAGTTTGAGCATTAGAAGATAGAGTATTGATATATTGAAACTCTGTGCTTGTTACAGATCCATCTGCAATCTTTGTAGCATCAATCCCTGTACCTAGTTGTGAGTTAGAGACAGTTCCTGTTAAAGCACTAGCTGGATAACTTGTTGCGTCTTGTAAGTCAAAAGCTGGAGTTGCGTCAGTACCACCAAGAGCTAGAGATACCCCACCATAACTCACAGTAGAGTTAGTGAGGCTAGAGTTTGCTATGTTTGATAAAGTGTTAGATGAACCACTAATAGTTTTATTAGTAAGTGTTTCTGTTCCAGCCTTTGTCGCTACAGTGGAGTCTATAGCAAAAGTAACATTATTGCCTGACGCTGTGCTATCGATACCTGTACCACCTAGTAAACCTAAAGTCTCAGAGTCTAGGTCTATCGCTATCGTAGAAGAACCATCACTAATATCTAAGTCAGATAATCCTACTTGTTGATCTACATAAGCCTTAATTGATTGTTGAGAAGCAACAGCAGTCGCACTGTCTGATGACATATCATCTTCATCTTTAAATGCAGTACCACTGATAGCTGTGTTAATAACAGGGCTAGTAAGTGTTTTGTTTGTAAGAGATTCAGATCCAGCTAATGTGGCAAAGTCATTATCAGATAATGCTGTATTAAATTGGGCAGTTGTTCCTGTAAGGGTGTTACTACCTAGCGAGATAGACTTATTCGATAAGGTGACTGTGCCTGAAGTGACAAATGCTTTTGTGGATTGTTGTGAAGGAGGAAGTATAGCACTATCACTTGCCATGTTATCTTCATCGACAACAGGATTAGCTGGATTTGTAAAAACCGAACCTACATAAACTGCAACTGTGGTATCACCTGAGTTTAGAGATCCACTATCAAAAGTAAAAGTTAAAGTTGTGTTCGGTGAGGAAAAAGAACTTGTTGCGATCTTACCAAAAATTGTACCTGTAGCACTACCAATTATCTTAACTCTACGACCAACATGATGTGTTGATGTGATATCTGATGCGACTGTAACTGATGATGCAGAAGCTCTAGTAAAGGTCGTTGTACCATCGCCATCACCTAATAAGAACCATTCTTTGTCGTTCCATACTGATCGGACATCTTTGAGTTGTTCTCTAATAGCGTTATTAACGTCAGAGGGAGACATACCCTCAGAGATATTAACTCCATTAATAGCTGTATTGCTACTAGCTGTTGTGCTGTAATTTGATACTGTCATCTTAATATTCCTCTATTCTTTAGTGCATCTCCTGATGCTCCACCTAGTAAACCTGAAGCTGTTGGTGTTATAGTGTTCATTCCTACTCTTGGAACTTGTAGTAAACCTCTCACAGCAGGTCTGCCAAAACCATAAGCTACTTCTGATGCTATTGTAGCAGGTGCGTATGCTAACGCTTTTATAGGATCAACTGATATGTTACCTGTAATCAATCGACTAGCTGTACCACTATCTGGAATAGCACCTCCCATAACATCATCTGCTAATTGTGCTGTGTCTTTTAAAAAACCCTCACCTCTCGCTGTAGATTTTTTTCCAATACTCATATCATTTTGTTTAAGAGCATTTAAAAATTGTTTTGTAGAGAAAATCCCCTGTGTTCCATTAGCTTTATTAACTGCCTTTTGTATAGCACTCATACCGACTTGAGATTTATTTATATTTGCAAGGTTTGATTCAGGGTTAAATGCTTTTAAGATACTACCTGCATCTTTTTTAGCATTGTCAATTAATCTAGCTAGAAAAATATCTCCACCTTGTGATCTTTTATAACTTGCTGATAACGCTGATAAATCTCTTTCTAATTCTTTAAAAGCAATACCACTCATACCTCCACCTTTTTCAGTTTTGGATTTTATAAGATTACCAATTTCTGCTAAAACTTTATTTTTATTAGCTGTGCTTGTGTTAGAAGTTCTAATAGATTGCGTAATTGTGTTTTTTAAAGAATTGACTGCACCACTATTTAAAGACACATTAGCTAATTCTTTATTGTAAGAGTTTTTCATAATATCGTCTGCATATTGAAATAACTCATTACCTTTTAAATTTTTTGGTATTAAAGAGTTGAACTGTTTATTAGACATTTTTCCCAATGCAGGTTCTAACGCTTCTTTTATTACAGCTCTGTTAAAATCAACTAAGGAATTTAATTTTGCAGTTTGTATTGGACTACCAACACCAACAAGAGAAGATGTAGATTGTTCTAGGTTTTGTATAACATTACCCATCACATTACCTTCACCACCAAATGCTTGACCTTGTGTTAGTCTAATATCTTTTTTCATTAGTTCTTCTGCTTTTGCTGTTGTTTTAGGTAAAATTTTTGCAGTAAGTCCACCTGTTATACCACCAATAGCACCACCTGCTACAGCACCAATGGCTTTACCTTCAACACCTTCACCTGCTCCTGCACCATAGATACCACCACTTATTGCACCAGTTTTCATAGCACTACCAACTTTACTTCCAGTAGTTGCACCTTTTGCTAATTTTCCAGCTCCTTGAACTGCTTTAACACCTAATCCACCAGCTATCATAGTTGGAACTGATCCAGCTATTTCTGCACCATAGGCTAATACAGGGTTGTCCTTTCTAAACTTATCTACTTTTGCTCTAACTTCATCAACTGCTTCCTTGTATGTTTTGTCTTTACCTATAGATTTAAAAACAGCTTCTATTTCATCAGCAAATCCAAATGTTAAACCTTGTGCTACAGCTCTTGTAACATTACCTGTTGTAGATGATTCGCCTACGTTGTCTGATCTAGTATTATTTTGTTCGCTAGGTTTATATTGATTTTTTATTTCTGCAATTTCTGCTAAAATCTCATCTCTAGTTGCCATTATTTTGTTTCTCTTTCAAAGTTTTAAAGTAAAGTTCTAAATCTTTTGGATCTGTTAATGTGGTATGATCAAATCCTAATATTTCTTCTAAGGTCATATCAGGAAAATTTTTATATCCTGTTTCAAACGCTACATCAGCACTCAATAGATCAATTTCTTCAGGTGAAAATTCTATACGATCTTTAGATTTATATCCTCTTGTTCCATACTCATTTTCAACTGCAATATTATGATCTTCTAAGTTTAAATCGTAGTTTGTTAATTTTTCGCCAAAAATATATGATATTGCTTCTTGTACTCTAAATTTGTTTTGTAGTGCATCTATATCACCACCTAGATACTCAATAATTCTTCTAGCATCTTGTTCAGTTAAAACACCACCACCAACTACTTCTTTTCGTGATGATCCAAGTAGTCCTTGTAGTTGTCCATTTGCTAATTGTAGTGCTAATTCTTCTTCGGTCATATTGTACTGTTTTGCTTTTGTGCTAAAAAATGTTTTCATTTTACCCATAAAACCATCAATAATTCTTTCATAACCTATGGAAGTTTTATCTTGAGTTTTTAAGAAATTTATCATTTTCTTTAACGATACTTCATCGTCATTTAAGTTGTTTCTAAGTTTTTTAAAGTTAGCAAATGACATAACTCCGTCCATTTGGTCGCCTACATTTCTTATGTCATAATCGCCAATAACATCTTGTAAATCTTGTTGAGGAACTCTAACTCCATTTATATCTGCATATAACATTCCACCAGATGAAAATAATCCATATTGATTTCCTTTTTTATCTCTAACTAAAGCTCTATATACAGGCTCTCTGTAGTTATCAGTTTTTGCTTTTTGTCTATTAATTTCATTATCAATTTTTTGTTGCTTTTGTTCCTTTGCATAATTGTATGCTTCAAACAATGTTCTTCCTGTGCTTGTAGGTGTTCCAACTTTAGGAGCAGATGCTTCTAAACCTTTCATAGCCATATCAAGAGCAAAATCAGTTTGTGTAAAATCTTTTAATATATCCATAAAACTTTTCTTTTTAGGAGTACCATCTTTGTTTGTATCTGTTGTAGGTGTACCTAATCCGTAACCATGAGTATAACTTCCCTCAGAAGCAGGTAAGGTTGGTCTGACAAAGTTTGAATTAACACCTGCATTGGCATTTGTATTATTTTGAGGGGTAGTAAACACAGAGTAAGGCGAGGTTCTTTGATTGTTTTGTGAAAAGTTATAAGTATATCCACCTTCTTTTGCAGGTGCGGATGGACTTAAAATTCCACCTGTGTTTTGTTCTACAATTTCTTCGTTTGAAAGCAAACCTTGTTGATTAGGATTTATAACACCTGTTGGTGTTTGTATGACTGTTTGTGCAGATTGTGCATTTTTATTTGTAGGATTAGAGTTAAATAATTGAAAACCCTCTTTGTTTGGATTAGCATCAAAAAAATCTAAAAAGGAATTACTATTTTGATTTTTAACTTGATTATTTTGATTACCATAAGTTGTTTTATTTCTTAATGCTAAAGCTACCATTATAAGAATCCTCCTAGTAATCCTCCACCAATCGCACCCATCATAGGACTAATAACACCACCTGATTTACCAGCAATATTCATACCTGCCATCGCACCACTTAGTAAACCACCTGCACGATCTCTAAATACTGGTTGTGTAGATATTTGATTTGTTGCATAGTTTGCACCTAAATTACCAAGATAATTTTCTAATTTTTGATATGGTTTTAATTGCTCATAATCGTATCTAGCAATAGCGTCTTGTAACTTTGCTTGTTCTAAACTTTCTTTTTCAGATCCAACTAATCCTAATTTTTGAATATCGTTATAATCCATTTCTCCAAGAGTAGGTGCTGTACTCATGGTATCGACCATGATGTCTCTTTCTCTATTATATTGATCTCCATAAACTTGATTAGCAAGATCACCTAATTCTCTTGTTAAGATTTCTTGATTTGCACCTGAACCAAATCTACCTGCTTTTGTAAATTGTGAATTAACTTTAGTTGTCACATCATCTGCCATTTGATTATACAATGCTTGTGTGTAAGGGTTAGATGTAGGACTTAAATAATCACCTGATAAAATACCACTAGCTTCTGTTTGTGATTGATTTAATAATGGATTTCCTGCTGTTGCTCTAGCTGTGGCTAAATCTAATGCTGTTTCTGTTTCAGGTGAAAAACCTGTATAAGTAGCATTAGGAAAATAGTTAGGCATAGATGACTCAAATAAGTCTTGGCTATAATCGATAGCTTGAGTTAGATATGGTCTAATAAATTCTGATGGTTCTTGTGATGCAGAACTTGATACGACTGATGATGGTGATGATCCTTTTGACATTTTATATTTCCTTATTTAGTAAGTATGCTTTGACACTAAATCCTTTCAATTTTCTTACCCAACCTTTACGCCCAGCGACTTCAAGTTGAGTACAGTTTTCTTGCTTTGCAAATTTTTCTATTACTTTTTGTATTCTTTCTAACCAGTTTTCTAGATTTGTACCTCCAGCGAGAAAGTATCGTAATACTTTTGACTGAGGGTATTGTGCTATTTCGGTTACAACAGCACTCTCGACTCTGTTATTGTTCCAACTAATAAATAGTTGCATACGATCATTAGCTATTCCGTACAGTATGTCTTGAATACTATAAGTTTCGTCTAATGCTTTTTCTAATAATGGAGCTACTTGACTCCATATAAATTCAACATCTTCACTAGGTACTCTAGTGACGACATTATCCAATGACACAGTATGATAAGTTTTGGTCTGTGTTTCCTGAACTTGCATGAGTTAGTGTGGCATTTCCATTGGCTCTAGCAGAAACATGTAAACTACCAAGAGCTGTCCTTGCATTTGCAGTAGTAGGCATAAACAAAATAACTGAGTTTCCACCTATTCTTGCGTCTGTAAGGGTTGTTGATGTAGCACTAGCGGTTAGTGTAATTGTTCCAGTGCTGTTAAGTTTACCATTGATTGTATTGTTCAATGATGTCGAAACTAATCGTAAATGTTGTCCTGTATCTGGTATGGATAAAGGTACTTGAGGAAACTGATTATCTGCCACCTTCAGGTCTCGCTTCTATATCTACACCTGACAAAGTGTTAAAGTTACCTGTCACATTTACCCTAATGCGATGATATCGAGATGTACTCCGTAAAGGACAAGTGCCAGTATCATTAGTGCTAGTAGCAGTGCCAGTTGTTGTGGTGTCAAGTTGTGATTGCCTCGTAATTGGTGTTACAGTAACTGATGTGTTTGTTGTTCCATCAACAATCGGTCTGCAATTAATTAGTGTTGATCGTTTACCCTCTGCACCTTCAAACTCTGTAGTGTCTATTGTTGCAGATAAACTGTTAGCAATAAACTTACCAAACTTGTTAGCAGAGTTAAAACCAGCTAGACCAACAACGCCTTCTCTATAAAAGTAAGAGTCAAGAGATCGTGGTAAATTATCTAAATCCCCTAACACATCTAAACTTTCTAAAGTGTTAAATGCTTCTTGTGAGGCACTAGCAATAAATTGTAAGTCTTGTCCGCTACCTGTACTCCATTTATCAACAGCATAGTTGTAAATTAATAATTTATTATTCGTAGTTCCAGTTGCTCCTGATCCACGATACGACCATACAACAATACTATTGTTAGGATCGACAGCAGAAGAAATACCATCTAGGTTAGATGACAAGTCATCAAAAAAGAAGTTATCAACTTTACCATTTCCAATGGGTGTTAGTTGCTGTCCACCAGTGAGTTTGTAAAAACCATCTTGTGCTAAAAAGAAAACCATGTTTCCGTAAGAAGCAACAGACTTAGGTGCAAATGCTCCAATGTTGTCTGCAATTTTATTAAACTGAAAGATTAACGGAGTACCTACATATTCCATTCTGTAGATAGCTTTCTCCATAAAGATCACACCAGCACTCTCACCACCTACAATGGCTTGAATATTACCATGTGATCCTACGATATCTTGGAAGCCAGATTGTGTTGCTTGGCTAGGTGTCCATGTAGAACTATCATTGATACCTGACCACTTTACTCGTTGGTTATAGGTTGTAGAGCTTTCTGTTGTATATCCAGCTACTACAAAGTCTCTAATCACTGCGATGTATTTAGCTTTTAATGATACAAGATCACTAAAGGCACTATCTACACCTTCTTCAAACTTTTGTATATTATCTGCAAAGTTTGTAGCAATAATGTTTGAGCCAAACTGTGTAAAAGCCCAAAAGTCTCTAGCGTTTTCTGTAGTAGAGTTGTTATAACCACCAGCTTTACTTTTATCTTGAAAGACTAGAGAGGAGTCCATCTGATATAATTTTGTAGCATCACCAGCATAATTCGTAGAACCACCAGCACTGAAACTTGTAAATAAACCTAACGCACTACCTGTTAATCCTGTACCACTTAATGCCTGAAAACCAGCTAGGCTTTTATAGCCTTTTGCTAAAGGCAAGACATTATCAACTACTAAAGCACCTGAGTTCTCGTAAGTAGGTAAGTCAGCTTGTAAATCGCCAAACTCAATCATCTATACCACCTGTGGTGTGGACATCTGTAAAGGAGAAGATGTAGTTGATCCTCTTGAAGAAGTTTCGTTAGCATTTTTCAATGCTTCTTTATACAGAGTTGCCCAAGTATTTATCCTTTCGTCTTGCATAATAAATGGTGCAGACTCTGCTAGTGAACCATATAAGTACAATTCAGGATAATTTGTTAATATTGTATTTGTTGTATTACTGTCTGATAACGAAGTTATATTTTTATAATAATTAATTTGTAATGTTGTTGCTGAGTCAGGTGCAACACCTAAAAGAATATTTGTACCGACAATAGTAAAATATGTAGGTTTGCCTCTACTTTGACTGACATTATACTTGTTGTAAAAATCACTGTTGTTTATAAATCTTAATGTGCAATAGGGATTACTTTGATAAATAACTGTTGTTGCTTCAAGATAACCTGTAGGCAGAGCATAACTTTGTGTACCAGCAACAGTTGTGATTGATGTATCAGTGTTTATCATTTCTCTTACTCGTAACTCTCTATTAAGTCTAGCCTCAGTTAAAGTGATAAAATCACCTAAGTATGCAGTGAGATCACTTCTATTAAGGTAGTTTGCAATAGTAGTTTTGAGATTGGAGTATGTGTCTAATGCCATTATAAGTTACCTGTATATATTCTAAAATGTCTGTTATCAGAGTCGTTTAACCATTTAAAAAATCTTGGTTTATCTAAGACTTTCCCAGCATAATTTAAAATTCCTCTTTTCGCTAATTGATGTACGACAATGTTTGGTAGTCTTGCAACACGATAACCTTTTTCATGCTCCATAACTTTAGATTTATAAGCACCTTCATTTTGTGCTACTTTATTAGCATCTAATATTTCTTTAACAGATACATTATCTTGATAGTTTTCAATATGAAATTTATTCTCTGCCTCATCTACAATTAAATTTGTTTTGACTGTTGATCCATCATTAGGATCATTAAGAGAGAATTTTTTTGCCATGTTACTTGATTGCTTTTGCTATCATCATGTCAATAGTGCCTTTAACTTCAAGTCCTTGATTTCCTGTTATGCTTAACATTGGATCATATTTTCTGTCACCCATTGAAGTTTGTTTAGATTGTTTTTTTGCTCCACCTCTTGATGTTGAGGAATCGGATTTTTTTGCATTAGAAACAACCTTAAATAACTTAGAAGAATGTTTTTTGTTTGTAAAAATTGCCATGTTTTCCTTTCTATAAAAAAGGGAGGGCATTAAAACCCTCCCAATCCTTTATCTACAATTATGCAGTTAAGTTAAATATTCCATAGTTAGCATTAGGAGCTTTAGCTGTTAAAGTCCACTCTGCTAATAATAGTTTCTTGTCTGAGTCACCAGTCTTTGCAAGATCAGTAGTTTGGAATGGTCTTAGGAAATCCACTGACCACATATCCATTTGTAGGATATCAACTCTGTTTGCGTTTTGGAAACGATCAGGAACAAAAGCTACTTCACCGAAATCAGATACATAAATGTCAGTAGTGCCGATTGATACTCTGTCACTCGCATCTTTGTATTTCGTAGCCACCCCAGCAAAAGCAGAAGCTAATTGCTTGTGTGATGGAGACATTAAAACTGTCTCAGGTTCTCCACCTAAAGAGAAAGACTGTAAAAGACCAGCTTTTAATAATGCCTCTGTATAGGTTCTGTTTGTACCACCAGCGATTGCTGTTGCACCTGTTCCTACTGGAACTGCTGAAGGTGATCCATTTTTAGAGTAGTTGTTAGTTGGTGATGCTGGTCCATACCATGTGCCTACAGATGCAGACTTTCTAGCAGTTGAAGCATTACCAGCTACTTTAGCTTGTTCAATGCCGACCATAGCGTTTTCCATGTCACGCTTGATCTCTTTACCCATCTTTGCAAGTTGATAAGCCATCTGTGTTGACATACCAGCATTATCTACTGCATCGTCAGTACCTGAAATGGTTACTGATTTTGCAGAAATTTGGGTGTAATTGTTGAGTCTGGAAGTTGCTCCACGAGCTTCTCCAGCGTAATCATCACCTTCTATTTGTGCGTTTACTGCTACATCAGCTAAACTATCTGTTTGCCATTCGTGCAGTGTGTTTGTTGCTGTACCTTTTGATGCGTTGCTCATAAAAGGAGTTTCAGTCGGTGAAATATTAAAAATTACATCAGCTAAATCTTCTCTTATAGAGTTTACACCATCATAGGTATCAAAAGTATTGGTTGGTTGTGCCATTACTTATTCCTTTCTATGTTGTTGTTATTGAGAATACAATTCTTGTAAAACAGAAACAGCGTCATTTACTTTTCCTGTCTTTCTAAGACTTGCTTTTTTAGATTTCAATCGCTTTGCAACTTCATTATCGTCTTGAACTTTAGCACTAGATGAACTGACGACCTTAGATACCTTTGTTACTTTTTTATTTTTCAGGTTAGCTTTCTTTAACTTATCGTAGCGATAAGCATTGGCTAACATAATAACGGATCTATGATCTACTAACATATTGATTTCTTGATCTGTAAAACCAATATCTTTGGCGTAATTTGTTAAATTTTTAACAAACTCTCTACCTTTTTCTTTGTCAGCATAGATAGGCAACTTCTCTGCAAGAAGTATTTTCTGTTGCTCAAGATAAACATTGTAATTTTTACTCTGTTCTTCTTGTTTTTCAGATCTTATTCTTTCTTGCTCTTTTATAGAAGCCTGTAGTAATTCTTTTCTGCGATCTTGTTCAGCTTTTGCTCTCACATATTCAGCAGGATCATCTCTGTAGAGTTGATCTAAATCTACACTATCTTCACTAGTTTGTAAGTGTTGAGATAAAACATGAAGTTGTTGTTCGTATTGATCTCTTTTGATTTTAGCCTCCTCGTTCTGCCTAGTGTATTCATTTTTTAATTCTTCTACACTTTTTCTGTCTTGCGATAGTTTTTCGGTTTTACGAGTATAATCACTTTGTCGAGAATAACCTTTCGTGAGTTCATCAAGGGTGACTTCTTGTTCTTGTCCATCGACAACAACTTTATAAAGTTCCTGACTAGTTTCAGATGGTTGTTCATCTTCAATTTGATCGATTAGTTCATCATCGTCAAAAGCATCTTCGATATTCGTTTCCGAGTCGCTTACCTCTTTTGTTGATTCTTCACTTGCTGTTTCCTGAGTCTTAGAGGCTTCCGTATTAAGTAAGTTCTTCAGGGCATCAGCTACCTCTCCTTGTGAATTAAGAGGTTTGGGCGTTGGTGCAACAGATTCACTGGGATTGTCTGTTACAGAATCCATTACTGGTTGTTCTGCCATTTATATTTCTCCTGTTATTTTTTTACAATCTTGCCTGTTTCCATAACTGATTGTATTTGCATCAAGACAACTTCTAACATTCTTCTCATGACAAAGATGTTCTCTCGTTGTTCTGAATCTTTTGTGTCAGAGTTTAACCACTCAGTGTGTAACTCTGTTCTAACTTTTTGTACTGCTTCTACAAAGATAGGATTTTCTAATATGTCTTTTGCTTGTTGGCTTCTTTTAACTTCATTATCTGCCACGATTAAAACCACCTAGCTTTTGGTCAAAACCACTTACTCCTTGATTTGCTATATTTCTTGCAATATTTTTTGCAACTGCGGATTGATATGATGTGTTGTTTCTTGTGCCATCTGCATTTCTTAATGGACTACCAGTTATTGTTTGTCCTGAATTATCAGTAGTTATCTTTGCACCACTACTACTTGCATTTGACGCTCTCATTGTACCTGAAAGAGGATCATAAACTTGATTTCTTCTATTTTCAGCTTCTTGCATACTATTTAACAAGTCATTAACTGTGCTTCCTTGATTGCCTGTTACTGCAAGATTTCCCACTTTATCTAAATAATTTTGTGGCGAGTACATTCTTAAAGTATTATCACCAACCATAGTACCGAAAGCAAAAGGATTATTACCTTGACCATAAATTTTGTCGTTAGCAGTTTGATTTAACATAGTTTGTACTGCTGTATTAAATCTATTTGTTCTTCTATTTTGACCACCTGTAAAAGCGTCAAAACCTTGTGCAAATAAATTTAATCCCATAAAAGGAGTATTTGCTTTAAATCTTGGATCAAAATCATAATACTTATCACCACTTATTGATGCGTCTGACTTTTCTTCATTGAAATATTTTTGTATTTCGTTACTTGAACCATAAGGATCAGTAACATCACTTGCCATTCGATCATAAGTTTTTTGATCTTCAGTTCTATTGTCAACAAAACTATTATCATTATTAGATGATTGTGATTCAATTAACTTACAAGAATTTGTAGCTACATCATAATAATAACCATTAGCGTTATCACATTGTGGATTACCATTTTCGTCTGCGACTGGTGGAGTAAACGGAGGTTTAGGGTTTACATCTGTTTCATTAGCATAAAAACCTTCAGGAGAATAAGGATTTCTAAAAACACCAAACTCATTCATATCTTGTGGTTGCATAGGAGTTGTTGCTGTAGTGCCTGTGCCTAAATAATTGTTGATGACATTTTGTGCATCAGTACCTTGAAAAAATGGTGTAAATGCCATTAGTTAATACCTTCCTTTAAAATTTGTGTTGCTAATTTTTCTTTATCTAATTTCTTACCTTCTTCTTGTTTAAGAATTTCAGTAGCTAATTTTTGTTGATCTAAATTCATTTTTTCAGTTTTATAAATTTCGTCTGATTGTTGTTTTCTTGCTTTTAATTGTAAGTCTGCTTGATCTTTTGCTCTTAGTCTTTGTTGTTCTGCTTGAGCTAATTGCATTGTAGGATCAGGTTGTTGTGGTTTAGGGGGAGGAGGTGGCATTGTTGCTGGATTGTTAAAGAACTGACTTGCATCTTTATAACCAGCATTTTCTAAATACTTCTCTAAGGTATTATAAATCTTTTGAGGATCGACAATACCCATACCACCAGCACCGATAAGTTTTTCTTGGACTGCCAAAACACGACCTAATACTTCGAGTCGTTGATCTTGTGAACCTGTACCGAGTCCAACTTGTACTGTTGCATTGTAACGATCTACCCACTCTCTAGGGTTCATCGGTACAAATTTATTGCGTAATTTAATTATTCTTTCTTGATCTTGGTACTTACAAACTAATGTCAAGATACCTTGAAACATTCTTTTAATACCTTCACTAAAATTTCTTGCATAGAGTTCTATTCGTTGTGTTGATGCGTTCATCATCACATTGGTACTACTTGCAGTTGTATGTGATTTGTTGATTTGATCGGCATCTAATCCCATTTGGACTTTTGATACACCTGATCGTGACTCACGAATATTATCTACTTTGTCTAACATCGCTAATCCTTGACTCATGAAGTTAGGAGAAGCTAGGGGGGTGACTGCGTTGGGAGACTTGACTCGTACTATCCCCCCAGCTCTCGAAGTAAGGAGATCGTCTATGTTTGCTTGTCCATCTACAACCACAGTACGAGCATTGTTTTGTAGATAGGCGTTATTAAGAGTTTGCCTTAGAAGGGTAGTCTTAATCTCTTGCACATCGCCAATTAAATCATAGATAGATAAACCATAAAACCTGTGTGGCATTGGGATAGCTGTGACCATCGCAAAAGGTATTTGCTCTATAGGTTCATTTTCTAAGATGTGATAAGCATTGGGTGCTGATCCACCCACAACAATGTGTCTTAGTTCTGCAATTCCATCGTTATCGTAATCACACTTCATGTAGCAATCAATGACTGATACTCGTGTCAGTAAAGGATCAATGTTTTGATATTCTTGAGGCATCGTCTCATCGTCATACGATCTTCTCGTAACAGCCTCTGTGTTATAAATTTCTTCATCAGCTACAGGTAATTCATTGACAATCTTCTTGTCAAAACCCATACTGATTAATTCAGACCTAGTTTTAAAAACACGTTGTCCAATAAAGTTACAATCTTCTAAACTGTTTGCTGTTTTACTGACTAAAAGGCTTTCTGGTGCAACATTTTCTATACAAACACGACCATATTCTTTCACACGCTTAACTGTGACGTTATAAGTCTGTTCCGTAAAGTCTTGTCCAGCGATATCGAGTTCATTACCAGTATCTTCAACCTCTACAACCTCTACTTCAGGATCTGCAAGTATTGCTTGGTACTCAGCAGTGGTTAAATTTTCATACGACTCTTGTTTTTGCTCTTTATCTGTTTTCCAGTAGTATTTGACAAAGCCATTTTTAGAAATAAGGGCATCTTTAAACATTGTATGCAAGATTTGGTAGCCATTATTGTCTTTGTTAAAGATATGATTGATGTAATCTGATGATTGTTCAGCATATTCTACATCTTCAGGCTTTTGAGGTTCAAATCTGACAATACTTTCTCCCTGTGTAAAGATTCTCATCATACTTGGTAGTATGCTTTCGACAACTTCTAGCACATCTTGTGATCTGACTTGTGATTGACCTTCTACTTCGTTACCGAGAGGCTCTCCTAAGTAAAATTTCAGTGCATTTTTACGTTGCGAAGATAACTCACCCCCATAAAAACCAAGAGAGTTTGTAATCTCTTGCGATATAAGTGCTTTTAATCTTTCTTTTGTTAATTTCATTATACAATTCCTAGCTTCGGATAGTTAATCTGCGATGACCAGTTTTTCGTTTCCTGTAATCCAGTACATAAATAGCGAAATGCGTCAGCACTGTGCGATGTCCAGTCGTGCTGTGGTCTATTTTTGCTTTCTCCTTTGTCATTGACTGCCCAACGATACTGTCTCAGGGCATCTAATCCGTCTTTTGTCTTTTCAAAGTCAAAATAACATCGTGATAAGGTCATTCTGACTGCGTTAATTCCATCTTCTATACTCATCTTCGGTACAATACTGGTCGATAAACCTAAACTCTGTGCGATCTCTACTCGTGATTTACCTGTTCCAATTTCTCGGACATTAGCATCGTGAGGAAGGTAGTGTGTGTCGTACACATATCCTCGATCTTGTAGGATTGAGGCGTAATATTCTAGGGATTCACCACTATCTTCAAAGTAGTCTATAAGGTGTATTGCTGTGCCTTTTTGCTGACAGAACCATATCGAGGTTTTATCTGCCATTCCTAAATCCCAAAAGGTAGATACCTTTAACGTAGGATCATAAGGTACAGATGTTACTCTATCATCTTCGTCTGCCTTATTAAGACCTTGTGAGTAGATAGCTCCGATTGCAGAGCTTTCGAAACTACACTCGTATTCTGCCTCGTATATTTCAGGAGGCATTAATTTTTTTGCTTCGGCTAATTCTTCTTCTTTGACAACCTTTGTCTCTGATGCTTTGAACTTTGTAGCGTACCAACCATCATTGTGCATACCATGATTATACAAATCAAAGAAAGAGTTATGACCTTGAGGAGTACCAATCGCAATCATAAAACCTTCTCTATCCGATAGTGCTGGTCTGATAACTTCAGTCCACATCTTCGGAGGCATTTGGGCAACCTCGTCTAAGACAACACCATCTATATATAAACCTTTTAGTGTTTGTGGTCGTTCACAACCAAGTAGTTGTATTCTGCCTCCATTAGGTAGTTCAGCTCTTAATTCTGTTTCATGGTAGTCCATATTAGGTAGGACCGATGTATAGTATTTCAAGTAATCCCATGCGATCCTTTTTGCCATACTGTAGGTCGGTGCTATATAATAATAGCGAGGTCGTGGTAATTCGCATTGTAAGCACTTCTTAATCAGCTCATTGACTGTTAGAACTGTCTTACCAAAACGTCTATGACAAACTAATACGTTAAATCTTTTTAAGCTCTTATGAACTTGTTGTTGTAATTCTCTAGGCTTATACGGAATGGTTATAGTGTTCATTCATTAGCTTTCTTATCCCCACCATATATATCCTGTATTCGTGCCACTGTGCTGTCTGTAACTAAACCCCTCCCTGAGTTTTGTTTGACAGGTGTCTTGTCGTTCATGTGCTTCACCATTAAGGTGAACACATCAATTTTTTTTGATTTTTTCTTTTTTTTTACCACTATAATGATCTCCACATAGGAAGTAATACTGTCTGTAGGCATCTTTTGGCTGTATAGCAAAAGAACCCCAACTATCACAGTATAGACAGATCCTATTTTGTTCTTGTTGATGTCTTGTCCAATTCAGAATAGTCAGTTCTGAATGTATTTTACCTTCTGGTAAATCTTTTTTATATTTAGTAAAGTCTATCGTCATGCTGGTGTAACTCATTGGTAGAGTGCATTCTTGGTAAGAATGAAGTAGGAAGTTCGATTCTTCTCACCAGCACCAAGCCTTTTAGGACATGGTTTCTGGGTTGAAATGGGTAGTATAATTATAAAAAAAAAAGCGATGGGGGTTGTCGCAAATATTTTTAGACTAAATTTTATGTTTTTAGCTAGAAATAATTGTCAATGATGTTCTAAGTGTTGATTTATATAGCTTTTTGTATATTTACACGCATAAAACACGCATAATTTATATATTTATACAATAAAATATATTTTTATTGGTCCTTTAAGGGCTTTGGTAAATGTTTTGTAGTTTTTTATAATATTAAATCTTTCCGTCCAAATATAATCTTATGGACCTACAATATAACCCAATCAAATCAACAATATCCAAACAAACAACCTTTATTCTTCTATATGTCTTTCTTACTACTTCTCTATTCATCTTTCTTTACTTGTTTACTTAATTAATAGTATTTCATTAATAATTTAATTTATTTGGGTAAGAATTAGCGGAAATTTATATATAATATGTATTACTCAATATTACCCATAAAATACAATTAATTCCACTTTTTACAATTTATTACTTGCAAAACAATTTAATATATGAATAATCATTTATATATGAAAGAGAGAAAAAACATGGAAAACAATCCTTTTCAATATCACTACGATAAAAATATATCTTTTGCGGTGGCTAGTCTTTTAAATATGAATGATGAGATCATAAAAAAAGATAAAAATAATAAATTTTTGGCTTTGCGTAGTGTTCACAATTTGACACTTAAAGAAGCTAAAGAAGTTTTTAAAACCTATCAAGTTGTAAGACTTGTTTTGATTGAACAAGCTACTCCAGAGCCTTTTTTTAATTAGATATTTATAAAAGGATCTTAATTGGTCCTTTTATCAATACCTATGTATTGAATGAAAGAGAGAAAAAGAATGACTAAACTACATCATACGAAGTATAAGAAAAACTATCGTCAGTATATTCTAGATTGCGTATACAGTGATGATAGAGAACTAACCACAGATCAAGAAAAGATCAATTATATATTTGATCGTTTTAATTCTGAATATGGTTGGAATATTCAAA
>Ga0208162_1000341_pt1 | contig 27317 bp, 21 predicted proteins | sample CB_VirMetaG_4_FD_184539 | JGI IMG/M metagenome (GOLD analysis project Ga0208162, IMG submission 184539) | Freshwater to marine saline gradient viral communities from Chesapeake Bay - CB_1508_1M Viral MetaG (SPAdes) (version 4) | ecosystem: Environmental > Aquatic > Marine > Coastal | place: USA... | reverse complement strand
CTTGTGAACCGGATTGATTCAGGTGAGTCGATGGTGCAAGACGCATCGGCAACATCAAGCATCAGCACGGACGGCAAAACATCTGGATCGCTTTACTACGATGGTGTCGGCTCGTCCTCACTGGCCTATGCGGAATACGCCCACGGTTCAGATTTGAATACTGCGGCTGATGTAACGCTCATGGCGTGGACGAAGTTCACCAGCAAGGTGGCATCGGAGAACAGTTACCCGTTCAGACTGGCAGAGTCCAGAACGAGCATCACCAACGCAATATATTCTCGTGTTGACCCCTCCGGGGACAGGTGGCGATGCCAGATCAGGCAGCTTGGATCGCCAAACCAAATCAGCAATCTTTACACCACAACCGCACTCTCGGGCTTCGATGGTGCTTGGTCGCATCTTGCAATACACAATGATGGGACAGGGCAAGCCGTACTCTTCAACGGGGTGCAGGAGGACAGCGCCGGGGGCTTTGACCCGCTCTATGCGGGTCTGGACACCCTAACCCTGTTGGATGCTGTCATTGGGGAGCAGTGGGCCGGAGAGTACCAGTTTCACAACGCAAAGCGATCCCAGCAATGGATCGCCCACGAACACGACCAGACCAACCACCAAGCCACATTCTGGGGCACATGGACACACGCGGCTTTGCCAGTTGAAGAAACGGAAATCGCCGGAACAGGTCGTGATGTTTCCAGAGCTAGGCGGATCAGTAGAATCCGTTAAGTTCGTAGTTCCTCCACTCAGTACACCCTTCCCCAAGGATCAACCATGCCTCCAAAGGTCAAACCGTCTCCGCCGTCCGACATCGGTCACGAAGCCCGCGTCTTCCTCGAAGAGCACGGCATCGTCCCCCACAAACAAACCATCCGCAGCTCCCAATGGTCCGGGGCTGGCGACCCATTCGGTTTCTACCTCACGACAATCCTCGCACTCAAACGGGCCTTCACCGAATCCAAGGCTCTCACCGCTGGCTCGTGGGCTCACGCTGCAGCCGAATGCCACAACAACCCGCAGAAGTACACCGAGACGATCGCCAAAACAATCAAATCCATGAAGGAAGTCGGCAACGCACTCCGCATCCCCGGAGACCACTGTGAGGCGATGCTCGAACGTGAAGAGCTCTACGCGAAGATGGCATGGGCTTGGTGGACCATTGTTTCCGAGATCCCCATGGCCAACGGCGTCAAGATCGCCAACCTGTTCGACGCCTCTTCCAACTTCCACATCGTCGATCAAGAAACCACGATCCGTGTGCCCGGCTCAGTCGCACTCGAAGGCATTGAAACAGACGTCACCATCAAGCCGGACGCGATCGCCGTCAATCTCAAAGCCAAGACCTTCTGGATCATCGACTGGAAGTCCACAGGATTCCCGCCAGAAGAACGCCTCTCCATGTGCGACAACGAGTTCCAATGCCAGCTCTATGGCGAGGTCGTTGCGAACCTCCACGAAACAGGCACACTTTCCAAGCACGTTCCTCCACTCGAACCGTACGGCGACTTCAAGTTCGGCGGCGTACTCCACATCGCCTACGGGAAACCAAGCATCAAGTTCGGACAGGAAGACCGCCCGTATCGCTGGGTCTCTGATGGCAAACGCAAGGGTATCTGGGCCACGCTCGAAGTGGTCAATCAGAAGTTCCGCATCAAGCGGATGGGCTCCGACCGCGTGTGGTCATACAGCAGCGGCTACTCGTCCGAAGAGGATGCTCTCGCAGCGATGCACGAGTACACGGGCAAGAAGCCGGAAAAGCAGTTCGAAGATGAACCAGACTTCAACATCTACATCCATCGGTGCACCGACTGGTACCACGCCACGGGTCAATACAGCCACCTCGCGGCCGAGCGGAACACGTCACCGATCGTCAACATGTCCACCGTGACCATCGAGCACCTGCGTCAGCCACGCATCCAGCACGAGTACCAATCGCGAATGCGGATCCTCGACGATCTGCACCGACGCAAGCCCCATCCCGAACTGTTTCCCAAAGCGAATAACCCGTTGGGCATGGGACAGACGCCGTCCAAGTCACCGTACTTTCCGTTCTACGTGTGCCCCATCGAACAGTGGCCAGCCATTATACTGGACAAGCAACTCATCCAATCACCGCGAGACTGAACATGCTGACACACGACCAGAAAATCTGTCTCTTCAAAGGAAAGCACTATGACCTCCCCCAAGAAAACCACCCAAAAAGCGACTCCTCAAAAAGCTGGAGCGACCACGTCTGGGTCGCATGGATCGACGACAAAGGCAAGTGGGAAATCCCGCACGGTTTCAAAACGATCTACAAAGACCACCTCAACCAAAAAGGCACAGAGTCCCTCCGAGTCATACGCCCAAGCATTCAAAGCAAAGACGACTGAGATCACCCGACACATCCTCCTGCCCAAGATTGTGGCCTGCATAGAACACCCAGAGTGTTACGACCTCGACGATCTGCTCGCACTGCTCGCCGACAACCACGACATCAAGCTCTCGTCGGCCCAGTTGGAGGTTGCACTCGACGACATCGGTGTCGAAGTTATCCCACGATTGACTCTGAGTGGAGGAACTCTTCCACAAACAGCACCGCAATGGAACCCAAAACCTGAACAAGTTGTGGACGACGGCTTCTTGGATAGCTTGACGCCACAGGAACGATCATTTATTGAGTCGCACGAGGGGCCTTCTGCGTCCGCTTCGCCCCCACCTGTCGTGGGGGGCGAACCTCCCGCACAACATGTTGTAGGTGGTGAAAATACGATGGAAAATAGTCTTGGGATTAACAAGGCGAGCATCGATTTAGCTGCTAGATTACCTCCCCCCGCAATGCCACCCATCCCCGCTGGCGGGCTGCACATGTCCTCGTCATTGGGCGGTGCACTCAGGCGACCAAACTAAGGATTCACCATGACAGAGACGAAACAAGACGGCCATCGCCTCGCGGCTGGCCAAGTTATTCAATCGAAATACAAAGGGCTCGGAGGCCACCAAGGACAGCAACTGCTGGATCCCGCACTCGTCAAGGGGCTCATCATGGGCTTCCCCGACGCAGGCAAATCACACCTGCTCGAATCGAACCCGGACGCGTACATCATCAACTGCGACGGCACATCAACAAGCAACCCAGACACAGTCGCCACGATCTATCCGGGCTTCAATGCTGAGGGACGTGCGTGCGACGAGAACGGCAAGGCGTTCACACTCACTTACCAACACATCAGCGACATTGTGGGTCGCCTCGAAGAGATGTCAAAGCGGGACGAAGAGCGTCCGACCACCGTCGTCTTCGACTCACTGACAACGCTCATGGAACTCGCTAAAGAATGGGTGCCTGAAAACCTCTTCGCATCCACAAAGGGCAAGCAGTTCAGGCATCTCGATGGACAGATGGCATACTCAACAATGTACGCAGAACTCCTCAAGCTCTTCAACCGCGTGAGTGCAGCAGGTTACGGGTGCTACGTTGTCGTCCACCTGAAACGCAACATTCGCAACGCTGGCAAAGAGAACGAGAAAGAGGTCATTCTTCCCTCGATCTCTGGCAACTTCGCACAGCAGCTGCTCGCGTTCTTCGAACTCTGCCTCTCGGTGGAGTGCGAGATGAAATACACCAGCAAGGGGTACCAGCGAATCGTGACGCTCGGTGCCACCTTCCCCGATCTGCTCCAGCAGAACATGTACAAGTCACGCGTGCCAATCAAACTGATCGTTCCAGAGAAGAACGGCTGGGCCGCATTCGTGGACGCCTATTACAAGGGCATCAAAAACACTTCCGAAGCAGGCGACGCGTAGCCTGTGTAACCCCGTTTTCTTGAAAGGAAAACAATGTCAGATCTGACACCAGCCATCGTTGGCATCCTCGACGAAATGAACGACTCGTACCAGAAGACCGCACCTGAAGCGGGCGGCTTTGGACAGGTCGGTTGGCCACCTGCCAACTCCGTGTACCCCGCGATCGTGAAGAGCATGACTGTCATTGCAGAGACCAAAGTCTTTGCTGGCAAGGGCAACGACCCAATCAAATGCCCTGCGATTCGCTTCTCGTACGAGACGCTTCCTGACGTCAGCGACCCCACCGTAGACCCAGAGAACGCCAAGATCTACAAGTTCGAAGGCGTCAAGCTCGACCTTATTCCGCCGTCTGCACTGACCGGTGATCTCGCTGACACCAGCAAAGGCATCGGCTGGGTTCTTGGCCGCAACGCCGGTCGACTCAAGGGCATCCTTGCAGCCATCACCGGCGACGAGGACATGCCACTGCCGCAGGCGATCGCAACAGTACAGGAACTCATCGAGGGCGACGCAGCCGTCGGCGTGAATCTGTTCATCGACAAATACGATCGCAAGGACAAGAACACCGACACCGTCATCGAGACCACGTACACCGAGTTCGCTCGCGGCGGCCTCGACATTTCCGACTTTGACTCCTGACCCACTCGGGTGCTCTCCCAGTTCCAGCTCTCCAGCTTGAGCACCCAGTCCCCCGCGTTGGGGGACAAAGGGCCGGTAGGACGTGCGATGTGCCGATCCTCGCTTCGCACGGGAAGTTCGACTCTTCCCCGGCCCATTTCAACACCTTTCCCCAAGGAGCAAATCATGGTTACGTTTTACAGTGTGAGCGGCGACGCATTTCCCAGCGTCAAACAAGCAACAAAGGGCTCAAATGCCTACGACCTGTGTGCAAACCTTCCGAATCCGATAGAAGTTCCTCCACTCGGACGGGCGATGGTGCCCACAGATGTCGCAGTGGATCTCGACGGGCACTACGGGCTAGTGCTGCCCCGATCTGGCATGGCCGCCAAGTACGGTATCACCGTGCTCAACTCGCCGGGTCTTATCGACTCCGATTATCAGGGCGAGATCGTCGTCATCCTCTACAACAGCAACCCTTCCAAGTCCATCGTGATCGAGCCGGGCGACCGTGTCGCACAACTCCTTATCCAGAGACCAGCATCGTTCAGCGTGACGATAAAAGATGGACCCGCGTATTCTGAGTGGAGGAACTCTGTCCAAACAGAACGGGGTGACGGCGGTTTCGGAAGTACGGGGGCTTGAGATGCAAGTATCGAGCAACATCGAGCCCCGGAACAGCAATCGAACGAGACCCGGACTCGCCCATCGAATAACCACCTACCTGCCCGACAAAGACCTGTTGGGCGTGCGGCCACCCCCATGGCCGGACGAGCCCCACAAGCAGTTGTACATGAAGGACTATGCCTCGTCGAGGATCAAGATCCCTCTGTTCTACTATCAGGAGGAGATCTCACCCGAGGTCCTGAAACTGCATCCAGAGGCTCAAGAGTACCCGTACGTGGACTGGTTCTGCCACCCCATCCGTGAGGTCAAAGGGTTTGATCCGGCAGACTTTCTCGATCAGATGCATCTGATGTGTTCACACGTGGACAACTGGGATCCAGATCGGTTGCACGAGGCGGTGATTGACTGCCCGTACGAAGTGAAAATGAAAAAGCACGGCACCAAGGAATGGATGCCGACGCTCTTCCAGTTGGACCTGCGTGCAAGAGATATCAAGAGGCTAAGTGGCCGATGGCCGTCGCTGTTGAACCGGATCACGAGACGACGGATCCCGTCCATTTTGGATCTGGCTGGAAACGAGTACCGCGTGATATGGCACCTGCTCGGCTAGTACCCCTCAAATGGGGTGTAACCCTGACCTTGCTGCTGCTGTGATTGGAGCATCTGCTGCAGTTGATTGACTTGCTCCTGTGTCAGCCCCGTGGGGACCTCACGGTAGGGGTCCCTGCGGCGGCTGGTGCTTTGCGTAAGCATCGCGTTGGGGTCCACATTGAATGGCTGCGTATTGGACACCATACCGGCCATCTGCGGGCGTACAGCCTTGTCGATGCTGTCAAGCACCCGTTCTGTCCTCGGGACCGCCCGCGAGCGTGTAATGTTGCTCAGCTGCGTCTCAGTGATCGTGAGGGGGATGTCGAATCGACGCTGGAACTCGGCAGCGATCCGCTTGGCTCGGGCCATCTCCCCTTGCAGGATCATCTCGCCGTACCGACGACGGTACTGGTTGATAACATCTCGCTGCTTGAGGAGGTACCCATCGACGTTGCCAGCGATCTGGCCGCGACCGAGATCCACCCCAAGTCCTTTCAGGATGAGATCTTGCGGCCGCTGATACGAGATCAGCCGGTTGCCCCCGTCGTAGATCGGGATGCTCCCGTCTTCGAGGGGTTCGTCCCAGCCCGCGTGTGTCCGCTGCAGGAGGCTCGCAGGGCCCAAATCCGGTGCTGCACCCAGCAAACGGTTCAGAGAGACGCCACCGGGGATGACGCGGCTCACAGTGCGTCCCAGCAGATCCATGTCGCCGCTCATAAACGACCGCATGAACTGGATGGGGATATCGCCAGCCGGAGGAAGCGGGATGCCGCCATCCCCTTGGATCATCCGCTCGAAGCCACCCACGTCAGTGAGTGTGCTGCCGAACAGCGATCGGCTCAGATCGGCCCCGATGAGACCTTTGCCCGTCTCGTAGACAATGGCACTCATCCCCAGACCACGCACGATGTCGTTGCCGAGGACAGCCCAGTAGTTGCTGATCTCTGGACCTGCACCACCGAACAGCGTTCGAGTGCCCCCACCCAATCGGGGGAGTGTGTGCATGGTGCCCGTGAACGAGCGAAGACCGAACGAGAGGAACTGACGTGTCAAGGGGTTGGCCATGAAACGGCCCATGAACGCGTTCTTGCCTGTTGGCAGAAAGGCCATCACGGTGCCCATCTCGTCAGGCACGAAGTTGAATGTCTCGGTCGCCCGCTTCACGGAATCCTTAAAGAACTCAGTCTTCTCACCGGCATCGTCGTACATCCGCACCGGAGTCTGCACATCTTCCCAGTAGCCCTGTGCATTGCGGGCCTTCACGGTCCGCGTGGCACCCTTCTTCATGGCCCCCTTGAACTGGTTCTTGACGGCGTGGCTGGTGACACTTCGTGCGAACCATTCTGACTTTTCAAACATTTTGAGAGGCAGATCGACGGTGTACTTCTCGAAGACACCCTTCGTTCGACTGGCTCGGTTGATGAGGAACTTGTCGATCTGTTCGAGCATGTCCCCCTCAATGCCGATCTCATCCGCAAACTCGAACGCCTCCCTGATCAAACCGAGACGCTCTTCGGGCTCAAGGAACAACCGACTCCCGTACTTGGACGCACGGAGCTCGGCATACTTGCCCACCTCTTTCAGGGCTGTGACGTACGCGGGCAGCGTGTTTCGGAAGCCGAGAGCAGTACCCGTAAGAAGCATGGGCTGCAACAGGTTGAGTGTGACTGATCCGAGATTGGCACCCAGATGCGTGCCGTAGAGGTACTTAGCCAAGCCGGTTGCGATGCCCGCACCCCCGAAGCCTTGGAACTCTTCGCTCGCGAGCACCTGCATCCGCTGCACAAACTGCTTGCCCCACTGACTCGACTCCGCCAACTTCTGCATCGGTGCCGTCTTTGCAAGCCAGCCCATCGCCTGCTTTGCAGCCGTGAACTGCCCAAGCCCAATCAAGTGCTTGTTGTCCACACCACGACGCGTGATCGCCGGAAGAAGGGTGCTTTTTACTTTGCCAATGACTTGATCGTCTGCAGTCATCGCGAGAGCGTGACGCATCGCATCACTGACCGACATCTCCTTGGGCGTTGAGCTCAAAGGTCCACGCTGCAAACCTCCACGGATGTCGGGCGTCCGATATTGAAGTGCACGTGAGGTTCCGGGCGTGAACGCGGGAACATCATCGACACGACCACCCAAGTTGGTGTCGTACCCTGATCCCGGCTCAGCACGCACAGCCGCTGTCAACGGACGGCCAGCATCCTGAATGTGCATCGCCCAGACTTCACCAGTCTCTTTGAGAAACTTGTCCCAGACCTTTCCGCCATCCATATCGACAAACGCGATCGAACGGTTCTGGCTTTCGAACGCGATCTTTTGAGCTGCTTCGGACGCATCTCGAAGATTCTCGTACGCAGTCTCAGCCGCCTTGTCGTCGTACGCACCAAAGTCCTCCCACAACTTGTCGAGGTCTTCATGGTCATACATGAGGCCCTTCTCGACACGTGGAGTCACGACACCCTCAGTCGAAATGAGATCGCCACCTGATGTGGTCGGATTGTCGAAGTCGTGTTGTTCCGCTCGGATCACTACGCGGTCGTCTTTGATTTTCTCTTTGTGCTTGATCAACTTGCGGGGCACGTAGTACGGATTCTGCATGGGCTCTTCGAGGACTTCCTTCATCTTCTTGAGCATGAGCTCTTCACCATCGGGAACCGTTTGGTAGTACCCAAATGCCTCTGGCCCAACAATCTTTTCAAGAAGAGCACCACCCTCACTAGCGGATGGATCAACGTACTTGTTTGCATCCGCCTTTTTCCCAGACCAAAAATCGCTGTGCAGTCCAGCAAACAACTTACGAGATTTGTCCTCATCCACCTCAAAACGAAGTTGTTCGATCTCTTTGCCATCCGGCAAAATGACTTTTTCTGTTCCAATGCCCTCTTTGCCGTACAAGCGGATCATCCGTTGACGAACAGCTTTCTGGTTGGCCTCGATCCACTCAGGTAGTCCGTCAAACTCTTTCAGATAGTCGTCGATCTTCTGACCGTCGAGCATCCGATGCATCGTGTCGTCGATGGCGGTGATGTTTGAAACCTTTGCGACGTCGTAGTCCGGGAGCACAGTGACACCAGCGAGTGGCGAGTTGAGATTCTCACTTTTCTCGCGGTCGATTTTGGCCATTAAATCGTTTTTGGCTTTGAGCTTCTTGTTGTACTCTTCCGCACTGATGTCTTTCCATTCACCCCATTCAAATCGCTCAAGCCCCATCTCGTCTTGATACGAAATCTTTTCACGGAGTCGGTACGTTTCTGTCGAAGACAACCGTCTTTGCGGGTGTGTGACGTGCATCCCTGCGGACTTGGCGTAGATCGCCCGCGTGATCTTCTCAGCCTTCTTCCGCTCCACGCTGCCAGCCGGGTACTCCAACGGGTTGATGCCACGATAGAGGCCCGTGCTCTTCTCGACACGCTTGGCGTATTCGCTCACGCCACTGAGATACTCATCTTGCATCTCTTGGATGCCCTTGATGAGCTTCTGCATCGATTGCCGCAACGCCGGATAGTCATAGAGAAACTGGGAGCCACTAAGTAGATCCATGGTGCCGAACATGTCACCGAATCGCTTGGCGACGCCACCAATGGCACCGGCCGACCGCCGACCAAAAAGGCCCACACCCTTCGTGGCGAGGTTGGCACCGGGACCACCGGTCGCAAAGTAAAGCCACGCCATCGGATTCGTGACGATGCCCAGTGCAGTCTCAGCGACGGAGTTGCCCTTCTCGCCCTTCCGCAGATTGTCTTCAAGCTGGGTCCGCTCCTTTGGCGTGAGCTTGTCGGGATCAAAAGCGAGAGCGAACGCACTCTTCATCGAGAGTTCGCCTTCGAGCATCTGCGTGATCGCGATGTCCAGCTTGTCGTACGACCGGATCGGGGAGAACTCTTGTCCGGGCTGCGGCATCTGTGGGTCCATAGTTCCTCCACTCAGTATGGGAAAAGGGTGACCCACCAGCAGCCACCCTTCTCACACTTCCGTAGGTTGTCAATCCCCGTTTACGCGAGGTACGTGCGTCCGAGCCAAGAGATCTCAATCTCTGTCAGCGACAGCGTGCCCGTGCTCAGATCGAAACCGACCACGAGGCTCTGGCCCGGTTCGAAACGGCGAACAAGGTCGCTCAGGTTGTAGCACGACAATCGGATATTCTGCACACCACGCTCGCCAGCCGTAGCCGTATTGAATGTGATCAGCTCGCCAAGACGGTCGCCCGAGACGATGTCCGAGTCCTGATCTCCAACGTCCTTCTTGTAGAAACCGACGGAGACAACCGCAGAGCCGGTCGGCACGACCATCTTCAGGTCGATCCAATCGAGGGTCCAAGCCCTCATCTTCCGCTCAAGAGCATAGAACTCTTCAGTGTCGCTGAACGCCTCAGTCCGACGGTACCACTGACCGGAGACTTCCGAATCGGGGTAATAGAGGGGCTCGACGACAACGCCCTGCTCAGTGCCGGAGACCGCACCGCTATAAGCCGTACGCCCGCCCTGACTCAGGTCGATGCTGGTGTAACCGGTGGGGAGGATGTCGCTCATTGCTGGCTCCTTAGATGGCCACCTTTATGGCCGTCTTGATTGCTCCGAGCACCTTGCCCGCGAGCTTCGGGTTCTTAATCTGCCTCGCCACACCTTCCTCGATGTGGGGTAAAAGCTCCTGCATCCTATCACGAACAACGGGATGCAGCAAGCCCGGTTCTTGAGTCAACATTGTAGCCGTCGCTTGCCAGTCGATCCCTTTCCAAAATGACGCCCTATTTACGGGGTCGAGGCGGGATCCAGTCCAGCTCAAAGCAGGCGACAAGACCTTTCCGCCCTTCCCAAGACGTTTCGTGGTGTACTTTCTGGAGTGGTCCCACTGGTCGTACACGAGGTCCATCGCCTTATCAATCCCAGCAGCGGCAGCAGTATTGCCTTTTGCTCTCAGATCTTCCGCATATGACCGCCAAGCAAGAAAATCACGTTGGAGGCCAGCACGGTTCTTAAACCGCTTGTAAATCATCTTCTTCCTGATCGGCAAGTCATCGTAGGTCATCTTGTTGATGTCCCCTTGCATGACCATATAACGCAAATCGTCCTCTGCACGATTGCCAAGGCCCACAAGACCGACACCCGGCTCATTCGGGATCATCCTGTGCTTGTCTGCGAGAACACCCCCACTCACAACATTACGACCCTCCATCGTGCCGGTGACGATTGGTTCCAAGAACTCAGGACGAGGGTCCTTCAGCCTGTGGTAGTATGCTTCCTTTTCGAGAGCCGACTCAGAAGATAAGAGCAGTGTGTTCCTGAGCTGAGCTGGCGTCATCTTTGACCGTGCGTCTGTGTATTTGTCCACATCTTGCACGAGCTTTCGGCCTTTCGATTCTTCTCGAACGATCGCTAGCATCTCGTTTTCTTGCTTGTAGAGGTTCTTGAAACGCTCGCGTTCCGCACGCTTTGCTGCATTGCGGTCCTTGAGATTCTTGAACTTTGTGCCCTCTCGGATCAACTCCTGATCCCGTTTTGTGGGTGAGGATCCAAACGTCCGATCCTCCGGGCTCATGCCGCCAAGGTTCATATCGTTTGAAAGCGGACTGACAGGAGAGCCTGCTCGCGGATCGTCCCAGTCATCCCAGCTAAATGACTTCTGGTCTGTTAAGGGACCGCCAGCCTGATCGAAAAACTCCTCATCGCCGTACATGTCAGAGAACCTACTGTCCTCGATGTCGAACCTCTTGTTTGCCTCTTCAAACTCGTCTATGCCCTCAAAGGCGGCGTTGTTCTGCCTATCGACCATCTCCTGAAAGACTTCTTCTCTGGTCTTGCCTCTTTGGACGGATTTGACTTTGTTCTTCCGAAGGTCCTTTTCCTGCCCGGATGCGGTGTCACTGTCGTTTTCAAATACGATGTCTCCCTCCACGTCCTTCGTGGAAGAGTCTCGAACGCTATGTTTGTTGCCGTAATCGACCATTTTCCGGCCGTATCCGCTTGGATCCAATCCCGGCAGAAACTCCGGAATCTTCGGCTTTGGACCAAAAACCTTGGAAGCACGCTCACTGGGATCAACCACGCGACGAAGGGTACCGTCCGGATTGGTCCGTACAGGGGGCACATACGGGTCGTTTTCGATGCCCCTGCCGACGGAGACGCCCTCAGTTGTTCCGGCCCGACGAAGCATCGCACGAGTTTGAGCACCCATGTCGGCAGGTGCGAAGTTGACAACCGCGTCCTCCATCGTGATGCCCGAAGAAAAAGAACCACGACCAACGAACTCGGGGTTGTCGGCCAGATAGTGCCTCATCGCAAGGGGCCAACGGGATTTTCTGAGTGGAGGAACTTCACCACGAACCGCCCTTCCCAAGGGAGTGACATCTGGCAAATACTCTTCCAGCTTTCCAGTCTGTGCGAGGCGGTCAATGCCCTTTGCCTTCAACGCTTTTCGAAGATCTCTCGCTTCGACCTTCAAATCTGCAGAACGGATCGCCGCCTCTTCAAGAGCCTTTCTCGAAGGTGGAAACGAAAATCTACCCAGATTCGGTTCTTTGAACCGCTGCAACGACTTTCGAACATCCTCAGCCAAAAGCTCACGAAGATGCATCTGGTCAGCTTGGGTCATTCCAATCTGACTCATCAAACCGCTCCGCCGCCCATCAGGGCATTGAGGAGTTCATTGGGGTCCTGCTGCTGCGGGACGCCCAGCCCGGTGCCCATGCGATTGGCGACAGCACTGAGCAGATCGACGCGACGCTGCCCGCCAATGGCCTTGCCGTCAGTCGGGAGCATCCGGCCAGCCATGACCTGCTCAAAGATGTCTGGTGCGTTTCGAGCCAGCGACAATGCGTTCTCTTCGATCCGCTGGTTGTTCTTGGCCTGCTCGTACGCCTGAATCATCTGATTCATTCGCGACTGGCTGAGCAACGCCGCGAGCTCACGGTCCCGCTCAACGCCTATCCCAAACGTTTTACCCAGCGTCGAATCCGAGAGCATGTCGTACCCAGCCATGAGACCCATCATGCCGATATCCGCACCGCCGATGACACCCAGCGTCTTGATGGCAGGACTCGCTGTCTTCCACTGTTCAAAGCGGTTCTTGAAAAAGTTGCTGGTCGCGTTGTCCGCTTTTGCGTACGCACCGGCGATCATCCCACCTTCTGGAATAGGACCTGTTTCAGTGGTGCTCTTGAACCCGGTTTTTTCTGCTGTCCTATTGGCCGCGTTCTTGAAAAAACGAGCAGCTCGTTGTCGTTTATTTAAGACTTCCTCGGGTAGGGGAGGCCCGAACTGATCGGTACCATCATCGGGCACAAATCGATTGTCCACTCTTCTCACACGACTGAAGTCACCTTCCGGTATATCCCTCGGTGCGTACGCGGCTCGGAGTCGGTCGCCTGATGTCTCAACGTCGATCACCTCATCTGGGATCCCAAAGTCACCCATATCGTCAATGATCTCATCTGGGACCACACCTCCCGGAGGCGGTCTATCCGCATCACGAACAGAAAGAGCCTTTGACCGCCCATCATAGATGGAAAGCTCATTGTTCTTCATTTTCGCAGCTGCATTGAGACGAAGACGTTTAGCCGTGTTCCCTTTGAGTTTTTCCGACTTGATTATTTTTTCAATCGCTTGCTTTTGCGTCAGAGTTTTTCCGGGCTTCAGCATGAGCGAACCGTCTTCAAGACGGTAGAAATACTCTTTCAGCTCTTTCGGGATGCTTACGAGGTCGTACCGAGGTCCGGTGAGAAACGCCAAGTCAGATTCAGCCGTTTCGTACCCTGTGCCAAGTTTCTTCGCAGGCCATTTTCTTTCTTTAGAGGCCCCACGAAGAGCATCTAGAGCCTCGTCCGCAAACTTGAACACGGCTTGTACGGCTTTGCCTTTGCTCATCCCATCAGCCCAACTTTCGAAGCCATGTCGAGGTAGCTCATTTGCTTGGCTTGTGCACCAATGCTGTTGAGTCTCATGCCCTCTTTGGCGAACAACTGCTGAAGGAACGCGTCAGTATCGGACGATGGCCCAGTGAGGAAGTCGTAGCGACCATCCCCCATGCCACGCACAGTACCAGAAAGCACGCTCAGATCGTCTGCAAAACCCTTGTCCTTGGCGGCCATGATGCCTGCCCAGCCCGCACTGTTAGCATTGCGAGCAACACGCTCAGCCGCACGAGCACTGGTACCAGACACGTCAAGACCAAGCTTGTCGAGCAACTCGATCGTCGTACCCGCAGCAAAAGGGATCGACGCACCAGCCAGTATTGCACCTAATCCAATGGGCATCAGTCGGCTCCTTCACCTTCAATATACACGTCGGACTTTGTCAAAGTACGCATTCGCTTGCCTTTTTCTGTCGGCACAAGAATGCCTAATCCTGCAATCACGTCACCAGTCTCTGGGTGCTGTGCCGCGTACGCGACGCCACGGCCCTCCTTGAACCACCGGTTGTCGTCCTCTTTCCAGATCAACTTGCGAAGATCCTTCGACGGCACGACGCCCTTGTGGCTGCTCTTCACACGATCGGTCATCATCCAGACGCTGGACTGAATCAACTCTGCGTAAGAAAGCGGCCGTGCACGATCCAGCAGGACAACGCCCATGTACTCACGGGTCACGCACTCCTGCAATGCCTTGGTCACTTCTTTGGGGTTGATCATCAGTTCCTCCACTCAGGGGCGTTTACTTCTTCATAGCGTCGAGTTGGGCGGCGTACGCCTGTGCAGCCGGATCGCTCATCACGCTCAACTGGGCAAGCTGCTCGTCAATCTTGGCCACTTCCTCGCCGTTCATCTGCATCAGCTGGGCAATCTCGTCTTGTGCCACATCACCCATCTGATTCAGGGCACCTTCGGTATTGAACCGGAGATCGTCCATCTCGTTGACAAGGGCGTTCCGCTGCTCGTTCAGGGCTCTCACCTTCGAACGGTGATTCATCCCGAACAGTTCGTCTCGGTCGTAGCCTTCCGCCTCCACGTAGTCCCCGATTTGCTTCTTCCGCTTCGTGAACTCACCCTTGATCAGTTCCAGAATACTTTCTTGCGTGTCTTGATCAAACTGGTTCATGAGGCCCGTGATCTGGTCCTCGTCCAACTGTCCATTGCTGGCGATGAACTCGGCCGTGATCTGCGGAATAGCGTTGGCCATCCAGTCCTCGACACCTTTCAACTCCGAGTAGTTCAAAACTTCGTACGCCTTGTCCCACTCCTCCTCAGAGAAGTGCGACTTGAGCGTGTCCATCTCACTACCCATGCGACGGAGCTTATCAGCGATCTGGCCCATTGCCGGGTCCGACATCTTTCGGAATCGCGTCAAACCTACACTGTCCTCCGAAGCCGCATCCTGTGCAATCTCAGTCGCCACACCAGTATCCACACCCATGCGGATTTGCTCACCGGCATCGACAAAGGTATCACGGAGTGCGTCGATCTCGATATCCGTTATGCCCATCGCCTTCATATCGCGGATGGCACCCGCCACGTTCTTCGCATGACCCCGAAGATTCTCCTTGCCGACGTTGTCCTGATCGCTCACGGACGCCATCGCAAATAGACCCCGCGTGAACCGATCGACTGCAGCGTGCACTTCCGGCACCGTCTTGCCCTTGTGTGCGGACGCGATACCCTCGCTCATCTTCCGGCTGAACGACCCGACCCAATCTACCTCAGCCAAAGCCTCATTATTGATAATCTCTTGGAACTTATCGTACTTTTTCTTGTCCGTGATCCGCACTGTCGATGCAATCAGTTTGTTCCCGACGTCTGTATTTCCGAGGAGTCCCAAGAAGAAAGGTGGGAGGCCACCCTCTCTTAACCCCTCTTTCATTTTTGACGACACACCGGGTGCACGATTCAAAGAGCCAACGACCTCACCGAGGCTCAGCAACAGAGCGTCGGATGCGACTGTGCGAATCCCATTGCGAGTTGCCGTTTTCTGACCATAATGGTTTTTGAAGGCATCGTGGATCTGTTGGTACATCGCACCCTTTGTGCTCTGCTCCTCGCCATTTGGGCCAACGACCGTCTGGTGGGCACCGCTGAAGTGCTTGTAGATCTGCTCGGACATGAACTGGTGCTTGACGAGTTGCTTGTCGATGTTCGTCTGACGGGAACTGATGTCCTTGAGCTTGGTGCGGAGCTGGCCCTCGATGTCGCGGCGACCGTCGCGGACGGCACGCGTCAACTGCATTCGGACCTCGTTCTCCTCCTGCATCGCGTTGTTGCGTGCGGTGGCGAGATTGTTCTCGATCGCAATGAACTCCTGCTGTTGCTGCTGCCACTGCTTGCCGGAGCCCTTGACGGGCTGCTGTCCGGGCAACGCTCCTTGGAGTCCCTGCGGCACGGACGGATCGGATGTGGCGACACCGCCACCACGACTTCTCTGAGCCATGGCCTGACCAGCCAATGCAGAAAGGCCACCAGATGGACCGATGCCGCCGCCAACCTCAACTTTATTGACTGATGCCATTAGCCGTACCCTCCGCCGTTCTGTTCAAGCCACTGCTCAAACGACTGGTTGTTGTAAGAACGGTACGCTGTGCCGGGTCCGCTACCAAACGCATTGTGTTCTTGATTCCGATCCCGAAGGTACTGCGTGTACATTCCTTGATTCTCATTGTTGCTCTGGCTGCCGAACAACTGATTCATGGCAGCACCTTGCTCATTGAGGGCCATAAGGCCGCCAAGCACACTGACCACGGTCTCTGGGTTGTTGAGTGTCAGCTGGGCAAGAGCGACACGACCGGAGTTCTCCAGTTCGAGTGCCTTCATCTGGTTGGCCGCGTTGACGATCTGGGCCTGCTGCCGAAGCTGCTCGGCCTGTCCCGTCATCCCAGCAACCTGCATCCCCAACGCAGCCTTCTGCTGGTTGTAGCTGGACATGATGCTGGTGATCGCCTGCTGACGACCAACAGCCATATTCTGGTTGAGAGCGAACCGCGAATCGGCCTGCTCTTGTGCCGTCATCATGCTGCCGTCGGCACGCATCCCGTTGTTCACGCTGTCGATCTGGTTCTGGAACTGGGCCTGATACCCCGACACGGTGCTGCTGATGTCCTGAGCAGTCCGATCAGCGAACGCGTTGTACTCCTGCTCGGCACGACGGACGCTCGCGTAGTCCTCCGGTGCCGTGCTGGTATCGAGGCGGCTGTCTTCGTACCGGCCTTGGATGCCGCCGAGGAAGTCCTCGTACTGGTCCTCGCGATTCAGGACGCGATCAAAGTGCCGATCTGCAGCACCCTGCATCCGAGCCGCCTCGCCGTACAAGATGTCTTGGAGCGTCTGACCGCCCGTGAAGTAGCCATCGGAGCCGGGCTGCACGTTGTTATTGCCGCCCGCACCGTAATACTGCTGGAGCCACTCGGGCATATCGGCGTACGGTTGGTTCGCAGTTCCTCCACTCTGACCGCCTGAGCCGCCCTGAGAGCCGCCGCCCGTCCGTGAGGAGCTCTGGCTGTTGCTCCCTGCGAAACCGCCCCAGCCGTAGCCGAAACGCTCATTCATTCGCTGGTTGACGTCCACCGACTGGCCCCAAGACTGGTTGCTCGGATCATCTGTCTCTTGCATCCCACCGGCTTGTGACCCCCCGCTGCGGGGGTTTGCCACACTGTTAAAGCGGCTGGCGTTGAACGAGTTCGTAAATGGATTGTTCATCGCGATGGCTCCGATGTGGTGGTTGTCGCCTGCATCTTACCATCCACCTGCATCGCCAGCAAGACGAAATCGAGATCGGGACACCTATTCAGGACGGCAGGGCACAACACATTCCCTTCCACACCGAACTGCCCGCCGTTCGCATTCCGCTCACCAAACGTGGTCCACCGGATCATCCCGCCCTCCACGACATTGGAGGTCAGTTCACCCTGCTCATCATAGGACTGGCCCAACAAAGGGCTTTCCACGCCCTCAGTGCGGTACAAATGACCCACGAGACGGCCATCCGATGTGCCGTCCGACGTGGGCCACCCGTCAACCTCAGAGAGGAAAACACCCATCGAATCCACATGCCGCACGTGGAATCGACTCCGACCCGTCGTCTCACCAGTCTCAGCCCGCTGATCAAGTGGTGCACCGATCACCTCAGACACCACCGGGCTGATCGCGACCCTCGAACCCGACGGCAGATTCTCCAAAGTGGCCTTCGTAGCACTCGTCAACTGGATGTCAGTCCCGGAGATATCGTGGATCTGAGCCTTCAAACCCACATACGAGGCCGTATCCGACTCCAGCACATGCAGCCATGCCCCAATGGGACCCACGGTCGGCACGCTCAGACCCCCGCTCGTAATCACGGAGACCACACCACTGCTCGTCACGCCCGCCGATGTCGCGAACCGCGAATCCCCATTAAAGGGGAGCATCGTCAATCGGGTCTCAGCCGAACCTGATCCAGCCCCAATCGTCCGCTCACGGCGAGCATCGGGCACAAAGATCCGAGGCTTCCAGCCTGTAATCACATCCGTCGCCGAATCCTTGGGGGCGTTCTGCAGGAAGAAGGCACGTGGCTCCAACTGCCAGATCTCCGTCATATCGGTCGCATCGATGGGCCAGTACCCTGATCGGCACTGCGTGAAGCTCAGATCCGCAAGTGTCGTGATCTTTGCGGTATTGAACCACATGCAGATCGCCTCATTCGAGGTCGGATTCAAAATGTAGAGGCATGACTGCACGCTGTCGAGTGCCATGGTCACGTCATTAAGCTCATTGATCCAATCCTTCAATATGATCCGGTTGACGGCTCTCACGTCGTCCAACTGCCCGTTGGCACCCACGCTCTTGAGGCCCTTATCGGTCATGAAGTAGGTCATGGCGGCCACGGTCTGGTACGCATGAGGACCCGTGATCCCATACCCCAAATGCAACTCGTGCACCTGAATGTACCGGCCCTCCCTTCTCAAGTGGAACTGGCGGTCCTTGCTGAACCCCAGAGCATTCCCCGCCAACTCAGTGATCGCGATCACTTCAGATCCGGGGTTCTTCAGATTGTGGTATCCGTAAGGACTGAACAACTCGGGGCTCAACTCCACGGTGCTCGACCACCGCAGCTGACCGATCCTTCGATCCTTGTCCGTATCTGTCGTCTCATCCGAAAGTGCAGCCGTAACCCCAGTAATGTTCCCCACATAGAGCGTGTTATCCACAATGCAGGATGCACCACCCTTGGGGACTTCTTCCTCGAACAGCCGATTGTCCTGATACGGGGGTTGCCAAGACGTCGCCACATCATTCAACTTGAAGAAGAAAACAGCCTGATCCATCTGGGAAGCATTACCGGCCGGATAGACTCCACCACTGTCGTACGCCCAGTCTGCCAATGTGATCGTGTCCGTATGGTGCACGATCCGAGCGGAGATCGTCGAACCCATATTTTCAACACGAATGCTCCGATAGATCTCCGCCTTATCGAACTTACTGGTGTCCCAGACGATCCGGACACCCATGTAGTTCATCTCAGCATCACCAGACCCATCAACCGTGAAGTCCCTGTTGTAGACCTCCGCGATTTGACTGATAGCAGTCCGCCTGCCCGTGTCACTGTCGAGCAACCGTATCGCGACGCTGTACGTACCCGGATCCAGTATGACGGCCTCATCATCCCCGCCTGTCGCCACTGTCTGTGACGTGGGGAAACCAGTCACGAGAGTCGTGTCACATCTGAGAACTGACATGTGCCCAACCTCATCCGGATCCCCATTCGCATCGAGGAACTCAGTGGTGGCGGTGTCTTCGATAGTGTCGACCCCGGCGTAGTACGCGTCGGCCAAAGTAACCGGTATCCGTTTTCCGGGTCCGCACGGCGAGTTCGTCTGGAAAGCAGATGCCCCAGAATCGTAATAGAAGACGGCTGAATCTTCGCCCCTGATGTTGACGTATACGAATCGGCCCCACGCCTCCACATTCATGGGTTCCGTGTTGCTTACCTGTGAGAGGATGCGTGTCCCGCCCGTCCACGACCCGGATGAACTGTCCCAGAAGTCGATCAATATGTCCGATGTCGTCCCTCCTCCCGGGCCCTGAGCCCGATACACAAAGCCGCGGCAAAAGTTGTTCGACTCTTTCAGGAACACCACTGGAAAGAAGTCATTGACGACACTTGTCTCGTTGTGGTCATGCTCCCCCTCATTGGTCGTCGCAAACGTGAGATCAGTGGGATTCGTCACAGACGAGAGATTCGCTGAAAACGTGATGGGCTGATCCGCGAGTGCGTTTGCAAACGTGAACGTGTAGATAGTGTCCGCGTCCCCCAAGGTGGTCCCGCTCCCGGAAACAACAACGCCTATATCACCACTTGTCACGTTGCTGAGAGCCTCAAGTGCCGTCACGACCGTAGCGGCACTCGCGTTGTGAGCGATCGCCAAGGTCGTCTGTGTCGAGGTAACCGTAGCGTGCTCGGGAACCGTGACACTCAACGTGAAAGTTCCTCCACTCGGAGCCGAGCCCCCACTCGTCAGTGTTGCGGTATGGCTCTCCCCATTCCCAAAGAAGTCCAACTCGTACTTTGTGTCAGCACCGTCCTCGATCGCACAGAATCCCGCGAACGGTCTCAGCCCGCCTTCATGATTCCCATCGAAGCCCTGCAGCTTGCTGCACATGGGGGACAACACCGCCTCACGGCCCACCCTCCGATCGAGCGTCGCCTCATCAAACGTGTAAGACCATTCAGTGTTCTGGGTGTACTTGCTCGCCATCGTGTTCCTCCGCGTTGTTGAAACCGGCTCTCTTTCTCGGGCAATCCAGTCTCAAGAATGTCAGCTTGCTGGGGCCGTCACCCCCCTCAATAATAGCTTCTTTCCTGTTGCTCCCGCAACCGCACGCCCCGCACCACGTCTTCACACCATCGTCGCAATACGAACTGCAGCTCTTGCACGACGCCAACCTCTTCTCGACAAGCGGATCCCCGTCTGGAAGACGCCCGCTGAGCTTGGCCGCAGCGTACGCCTTCAGCATGGAAGTCACGCTCCACAATCGCTCAGTGAGACACGCCTTCGGCTGGATCACAGACTTCTGAGGATGGACGCTTCGTATCGACTTGATATGGCCACTCATACGTCTTCTCCCAAGCAGCATGTGCACAGCCGGTACTGCCTGTCTTGGCAACACGATGGATAGTTGTCCGCCCCGCAGCAATCGCTGCACACGGGCCCCTGACTCGGATCGCACGACCACCCACTCTGGTTCTGTCCGAAGGGCAGCTCACTACAATCATAATCCTGAACAAACATCGCCTGATACGATTCAGACCCATCGGCGTCATCGTCGGTGCACTGATACGGCACATTGACACAGTAGTCCGAACCGTCCCACGTGATCACGATCTGAAGCAGCACGCTGAAATCGCTGGGGGTCCCTCCACTCAGGAGGGACTCGTCATAACTGACGACATCGGGAACCAAATCCTGAGCGGCAAGGGGCACGCCAGCAATGTTGGTGTCGGAACACCGTACCGCCCTCTTCAGGCCCCCGCAGCTCCCCTCGCGCCACACCCCAGTTGAGACGGCGGCCGTATCGGTCTCGCCGTCCGGGTAGTAGTCGACGGCGGCAACCGTAAAGATGTTGGTGCCGTTAGGCCGACCCTCGGGAGCGTAGGTGACCGTTCCGGCCGACCCGTCGCACCTCGAACAACGGGGCCATATAATTGATTCACATGACTCTTGAACCCATGTTGTACCGACATCTATGGGATCGGAAGTCTTGTCTCCCGGGCGATAAATAATATCACCGTTCTTTGGGGCGTAAGGGATGTTGGATCCAGTAGGGCGGGAATCAAGGTTCACATTGATGCTGCTTAGTCCTGTCTCACAATCGGTTGCTTTGACGACCGTAGGCTCACCGTATCCAGAACAGGAAGTATTGAGCGTCAAGACTGCAGTTCCGCCGTGGAACAAATAGCCGTACGGTTCATGTTGGCTGCAGGGGTACAGTTGCGATGGAAGTGGGTCGCCAAGATATTTGTCCGAAAGATATGTTCCCGGTTGGAATGAGAATATCCAGACCCAAGTATTATAACCATCGCGGGCACCCCAAACATCCAGATTGTCGACGCGAATGCGTCCGTCTAAACATTGGGAGAAATTGGCGTAAACAGTCAACCGATCAATAATGGCATCTTCGACCATGTCACCCACCAAGTCTACGGTATAGTGGCCGTAAACAGTCCCCCCTTCTGAAAGCATCCAAACAAGGCACGGCGGGTTTTCATTGTAAGCCCTGAGCAGGATGGGATTATTATTTACGCCAGACATAAAAACACGGCGAACAGTGTTGTAGCAGAAATCTGAGTACTCAATAGAATCTAAGACAAGATCAAAGCACAGTTCACAATTAGCTAGGTCAGACCCTACGCACCCTTCGCAGGGGTCGGGACACGCGGCACCTCTCAACGGCACCTTCAAGGCGTCTCCGGCCGCATTCACCAACAGCTTTGTACCGGCAGCATTTCGAAGGAGTGCCATAGTTCCTCCACTCAGTGGTTACGGGCAAGGTTCTGGACAGCTTTGTTCTTCAATATCGATGTCGATGGTAGCCGATACGGGTTCTTCAAACGCCATGCCCACCACAAGGCCGCCATCGTTTTTCTTCATCACAAGATTTGCAAGGATAAAGGTCAGTCTAAACTTTGTACCCGCCAGCGAAAAACCGTAAGCCGGATTCGAAAGGTCAAACAGCATTACTTGCGCGTTGGGCGTCGGGGCTGGAACGATGTCCGTTTCCGTATCGACAGTCGTTTTTCCGGTGATGTAGTACGGGTCACCTGATGAGACACCTGTGCCCAAAAGGTTCACACCGGTAAAACTCTCTTTGTCCCAGAATGCACCGGATCCGGGAGGCCCAGCTGGGCCGGTTGCACCCGTGGCACCGGTGGCACCGGGGGGTCCGGGTGGTCCCTGAGCACCGCCCCCATCACCACCACCACCACTACTACTGAAGTCGAAGTAGCTGTTGTTGTCTCCGCCGAGAAAGAAATTGGTGCCGGGACCAGCCGGATTGGTGATTTGGATGCTGTTGTCGTTGACCCGGACGCTACCGCTAGGCATCACCGCATTCACGCCGTCCTGAACTTGGACCTGCTGAAACCCGCTTCGCAAGAGATTCATCACAGCATTCGAATACCCCGCCTGCTCGATGAATAGCTCATACCTCCGCCCGTGCATACGGGCAGCATCAACGCTACTCACAGATTGATTCGGTGTACTCATAGCCAGACCACGTATTCATTGGAGTCTTTCGTGTTCCCATCGAACTTCTTACCCTGTCGCCCATCAAAGTTGCCGACCTGCTCAACAAGCGTCTTCCTCGCACCCTTGTACAGATCATGGAAGTAGGCCATCTGCTTCTGGGTCATACTCCGGATGGTGCCCAGTCGGATGCACGCACTGTACGTCACGGCCTCCCACATCGCGGGCGGTCCGGGCGGCACGATCTCATAGGCCACGCTCCCATCAACGACATTGAAGGCATCCCGCAGGTTAAGTACCCATGAACCCAGCGTGTAAATACTTTTATCAATGACACGTTCCTCAATGACCCCCGTGCTCGGGAACGTCCTCAGAAGCTGTCCGCCGTACGCATTCAACCGGCGATCGACGGCACCGATCGTGGGGGTCGTCGCACAAGTGAACTTGGAGGCGCCGCTCGTGGTCGCCGCTGTACCATGTGCCGCCGAACCACCATAGTGCCACCCGACCTTGCCCGTGTGCGTGTAGTAGATCCGGATATCCTGAGCCCCCGTCAACTCCTTGTGGATGTGGAGGCTATTTCCCTCAAAGCGGACATTGAACCCGCCGATACTCAGGTCGTGCCTCGAATAGACCTCGAAGGTCTCCTCATCCGCGTCATCCAGCAGGACCACCCTCCACACCTGACCGATGCATGGAGGAAGTGTCACATGATTGACGTTGGCCGCGATCGTGAAGTCGTACACGTTGACGACCGGCAACTGACTGCTGTTGTGGATCCGATGCATCACGTCCTGCAGCGAGGGGCCCAACACGTTCTTGAGTAGAGTGCTGTCATCGTACTTGCCATTGGTGCCGACCTCATCAATGTTGAGACGGATCCCGTCGAGCGTCTGTTTGATGTAGGATTCGGTGATACTCATATGGTGCCTTCTTTACCGTTGGTGCTCTTCATAGGTCCACGACGAAGAGCACTCCTCCCCTTGGTGCTCATGCTACTTAAGCGTGCAAGCGTCTCGATGTGCTCAGCACTCTCGTGCCACGCTTCGCTGCCCACCTCTGCCTCGCCAGCGACAGGCGTCACACCAGACTCAATACCCAGAGCCTCCTGCACATGGCCCCTCTTTCGAAGGCCCTTAGCGAGGTCTCGGCGGTATTCATCTCCGTGGATCATCCGCTGAATCTTCTCGTTGCGGATCGCTTTCCGCTCGGCCAACGCCTCCGTGTATGCTTTATCGACGGGCTTGCACATCGCGGCCAACACGTCGAGACTGACGCGAGTCCTTTCGGGGTGTGCGACGCCCAAAATCTCGATCTCGATGCAGATCGGCGTGTGCGGTGTCTCCTCCGGGGTGTAAACCCACGCGGCCAGCACGTACTTCTGCTCAAAGGCATGGAAATAGAAGAAGAGCCGATCGTTCTGCGTCCGCTCGCGGAGGAGCATGATCACAGGGCCATCGGGGAGTACCTGATGCTCCAAACCCATGGGGAGCCCCATCTCAAGGGCCTCGTCGTAGGTCGAATCGTACTTGATCTGGGTCTGGTGCATGAAAAACTCCCGATGCTATTCACACCGGGAGTATAACACGAGGGCGAACCCGTGTCATCCCCTTCCCCAAGGGACCATGAAAAGAGACCGCCCCCGAGGGATGGAGCGGCCTCCGAAAGGAGAGAGAGTTTAGTTATCCGACCAGATGCGGGTCTCAGCCACGTTGGTCAGCTTGATGCCTGCCGCCTGCTCGGGGCAGAGCTGCATCCGGACCATGCCGGGCATCTGCACCATTTCGGTGGGCAGGGTGATGTTCGACGAGTTCGTCTGCATCACCGGGAGGATGTTGCTGTTGTTCCCGCTCAACGCCGAACCGACGAAGTAGAACGGTGCGAATGACAGCTTGTCACTCCGCTGGACACCCTTGGGTGGCGGAGGCGAGTACCGCTTCCAGTTGTTGTTCGCGAGCTTGAGACCGTAGCAGGTCCCGCTCTCAACAAACTGGCTGGAGTAGCTCTGGTACGACCGGCCATCGAACGAGAAGCCAAGGCCGATGCCCGGACGATCTCCATTCGACGAACCCTGATTGCTCAGGCTGGCCATGCGGCCGGTGCGGTCGATGGTCTCACGACCAATCAACTGCTCCTGCATCTTCAGATCGACACCATCGGCCATGAGCCAAGTGTCGAACGTCTGACCGTACTTCGACTTCGCACGGTTGAACAGACGGGTCACCTTGCGGAGCTCGTGCTCCGTCAGAGTCGCACCACTAAGGCTACGCCCAAGCGACTTGAACTCAGGGTGCTCAGTCACGTCAATGTACTGAGTGCCATCGGCTTCAGCACCGAGGAGCTTGTTGTCGTTGCCGCCCGAGCCGGTCTTGAGCCACGAGTTGAGACCCGCGTAACCGGTGAACGAGTCCGAACCAGCACGTGATCCGGGGAACACGATGTAGTCGCCAGCCGCAAAGGTCTTGGCTGCCGCAGCGGGTGCCTCAAGAGTCGTCAGATCACAACCGGTCCGGTGCATGATCTGAAGCTCATTCTTCAGAGGATCAACGTAGGTCACAATGAAGGTCGGATCCTCGTTGGTCGGATCGACAAACAGAGGATCGTTTGTGGTGCTCGCATCGACGATGTTCACGCGAAGACCGACCTCAAAGCGATCAATCGCCAGATTGCTGGGCGTCACAGTGAGCGTGTCGTCCGCAGTACCACCGGTGTTCGACGTGCTAAAGCCACCGGTTGCCAACGTGGTCAGGGCGTAGTTGTCGTTCTGCGACAAGTACAGGTACGAACACAGGGTGTGGCTCATCATCCGCGAGAAGCCCATCATCTTAGGATTGATGACTTCAGCGATGTACGCGGGATGGGCCTCAGCCTGCATCTCACCCAAGGTGATGCCGATCGACGTGAACGACGATCGCATCGGGACCTTGAGCTGGAACGGGGTCATGTTCGGGCCCTGAGTCGGGTCGGGCCAAGTGTTGTCGATGTTGCTGAATCGGATCTTGTTGCCAAGAAGATCCGCTCCAGAGGTCGCACCATCACCGTACAGGGTGAAGTCCTTGGTGGCTGCACCCTGATCCATCACACCCGTAAAGGTGCCCATGAACGTCTTGATGATGGACATGTCACGACCGATGTCCTTGTTGTTGCCTTCACCCGCCCGCTTGTCGAAAATCGACTTGAAGAAGGGATCGCCGCTGGGCATGAAGATGCCCACGTTCTTGTTCAGGATCTCCTCGATCGCCGAACTGTGGTCGCTGTAAATCTGGCCTGCTGTAGGTGCCATTGGTTACTCCTTTGGCACCCGCGAATCAAACGCGTTCAGTGCCGTTGGTCGATTGTTCTGCTGACTCCGCCGCCTTCAACAGCGTCTGGAAGCCAACATTGGTTTGCCGATCGACAAGTTCGTTCATCTCGTCCTGTGATCCCACAGACCGGATGTCGTCCATTGTCACATCCTTGATTTCGCCCATCGCTTCGAGGGCTCCAAGGTAGTCCGACTCGCCAGCAACCGTTTCCGTAAGAGGGCCGATAACGTCCTCTCCGATGACCGTCTGGAGTGTCCCGCCAACTTCTTCCGAAGCCTTATTCACCAGAGCCTCAATGTCGATCTCAGTGGCTTGGCGACCCGCCTTGATCTCATTCCTGAGAAGGGTAAGAGTCGCTGCTTCCAGCTGCTTCGACACTGTGCCGGTGAAGTTCTTCTTCCCGTCAGCGTTGTCACCGTAACGCCCCAGCCGGGTTTTGACAACCCCTCCCGCAAAGTTTTCGTCAGAAACAGTCCGCTCAATCGCCTTATTGAGCTTCTCACGCAGGATTTGGGCATTCGCGTGGCTCGCCGTGCTGTTCGTCTTGGAGTTCAAAGCCTCCAGTTCATCAATCTTCTTCTGCATGGCAGCCATCATGTTGCGTTCGTCTTCAGTCATTGGTGTGTCCTTTTGGGAAGGTTTGGGTGGATCCGTTTCGTCATCAGTTCCTCCACTCGGAGGGGTCCCGGGGTCCTTGCCGATGTTATCCAGCATGGCCGCTTTCTGCTCGTCAGTGTACGATCCGTCCGCATCGATCAGGATCTCCAGATGCTCGCGGACCTCCTCGGGCGTCACGTCCTGCCGAGCCAGCTCAAGCCCGGCCAACGCCAATGGAGCCACCTGCTCGTAGCGGGCATCCTGCTCCGCGATCTTCTGACGCAACGCCCCAACAGCACTCGCCTCGCTCTTCAGCTTCTTCAGATCTGCGGTCGTGAGCGTCACGGTCCCATCATCCTCAAGCTTGTCGAAATCGAGAGTCGAGAGGTCTACTGGCTTGGTTTCCATGGTTTATCCTGACTGGGCACCGGGGAAGGGAATCGGTGGCGGACCTGCCTCGGGGCCCATCGGAGAGGGCATACCCGCCATTTGCTCTTGCTGCATCGCAGCCATCACGTAATCGTCTGGGTTCTTCATCGACCCATTGAGCACATTGCCACTGTAGGCCATCAGCTCCTGACGGTACTGCACAAAGTCGTTCTGCACGTTTACACCGGCCCGTGTGAACTCCACGCTGCCCATAAACGCATTCAAGACCCGCAACTGC
>Ga0208162_1000339_pt1 | contig 27354 bp, 28 predicted proteins | sample CB_VirMetaG_4_FD_184539 | JGI IMG/M metagenome (GOLD analysis project Ga0208162, IMG submission 184539) | Freshwater to marine saline gradient viral communities from Chesapeake Bay - CB_1508_1M Viral MetaG (SPAdes) (version 4) | ecosystem: Environmental > Aquatic > Marine > Coastal | place: USA... | reverse complement strand
TGGACTATTTGCACAAAATTTTCTTGACTTTCTTGGCTTTTGAATCCCAGTTTTGCGGCTTCTTCTAAAAGCTGTTTTCTATCCTTCCCAGCAAGTTTTTCTATATTAAAAGTTTCAACTTTGTTATCAAAATCCTCCTTGGTTATGCCCGAAATTTTTCCAGAAATTTCTGATTGCTCTATAAGTTGCTCCCTTATTTTTTGATTCAATTCAACCCTTTTTGTTTCTATCTCAGCTTGATTTGTTCTTTCTTTTATAGATATTTCAGCATTAACTTTTTCTAATTCGGTTCCAAAACCTCCTGTAGCTAATTTTTTTCTATTTTCTTTTGTATCTTCTAAAAGTCTTGCTCTTATTGATTCAGATTGCCTTAAACCAATTCCTTGAATTTGACCTCTTGCTCTGGTTTGTGAAAATATTGTATTTTTTTTGATACCTTCTTGTACAAGCTTTTCAGCATCCACCACTTTAACCGCTTCAGCAAGAGAACTTGCTAAAGCTATTTGAAATTCTTTTATAATTGCTTGAATTACATCATCAGAAGCCCCTTCAGCTTTTGCTGATGCTAAAGCACGATCAAAGCTTATGAAACTTTTTTTTTGCTCACTAAATATCTTTTTAGCGCTTTCTTGTGTTATGGGAGATCCTTTTTGTTCGTAAGCTCGCTGAACCTCTTCCACAGAAGAAAATACTGAATTTCCTACTAAATTTCTAATTATTTCAGAAGATCTCTTATCCACTTTCCCATAACCAGCTTCAATCTTGCCTCCCCCAAAATATCTTTCTAATAATTGTTCAGGAGTTTGATCTAATCTTCCACCCACTACCCCCAATGCATCAAAAACTGTTTGACCCCTAACTGCGTTTGGATCTAATTTTTCTACAGTTGTTCCAGCCGCCAATGCAGTTTCTTGTCTTTCAATTTCTGTAAGTATATTAGCTCTTCTTGTTTGTAAGTTTTCAAGAACGTCTTTTCCCTCTGTGCCTTTTCCTAAATTTTTAGTCCCTTCTTCTATTCTTTTGGCTGCTTTTTGTGCTTCTGTTGCGACTAATCCCAAACCTTCTCCAACTCTTTGAAAAATACCTTTACCAGTAAATGCTTTTATTGCACTATTAAGGGCAAAAAATCCTATGCTTATCGGGCCTATAAATCTAGAAACTGCAAATAATCCCTTAGCTACTGGCCCAATAAACCTAGCAAGCTTTCCGAAACTAGCTATGGTTTTTCCAACACTCCGAGTAACCCCTTTTGGAATCGCAGTCTTTCCAAATGGGTTGACCCCAACCGTGGAAAGTACAAGCATCGTATTAATCGCCGTTGATGCAGCCTCTCCGAATCTACGCATTATTGAATCTTGTTCAGTAAATGCGCTAGTTAATCCACTTGTTGCTAGTTGTAGAGCGAAAATTTTAGTTATTGCGCCGTCTAAAGTGCCATTCGAATTGGTCGCACCTCCTGCCGATCGTGCAAAGTTTGGAATCGCACCAGTTGGCTCATCTCTTGTATTAGTAACAGCAAGACCCATTGGGTTTTGAGCGTTACGGAGTTTTCCGCTTTGATTTATTCTGATTTGGTTGATTGGTAAACCAGCAGCTTGTTCTCTACCTATAGCTTCTTCTAAAGCGCCGCCAGCAAAGTTTGGGATGTAACCAGAAGAGGCTTTTATAAAACCTTGTTTTTTACCTTCTTCAAATGCTCTATCATTGATTTTTTTCATCAATGTTGGAGTCCTTTTTGTCTTTTCGAACATACTAGCCCCTTGATTTGCATTAATTTTATTATCTACAAATCTTGGATACGCCCTTTTACCGAAAACTTTTTGTATATTACCTATATCACTTTTTGTTAAATCTACATCAAAGTCTCCTCCAGACGACTCATCTGTTGCATTTAATTTTAATGCTGTTGTTAAAGCTGCATCAAATATTCCTCCAAAAGCTCCTACAGCGGAAGATATAAAACCCTTAACTCCATCTACTTGTGAAATTTTTTGCGGATCAACTGGATCTAAAGCAAAAGCTGAAGCAATATTTCTTGCTAATCCAAGAGCTTCTTTAGCGGCAAAATCTTCTATATTCTTCTGGCCAAATTTATTTTCAATTTCTTGCTCCAAATTTTTCATTGAACCATAATTAGGGCCGTAAGCCATAAATTCTCCTATAGCCCTAGCATCTTTGAACCCAGGAATTTTAGCCCTTGTTATTTTGCCGACACCCCCACCAGACGATGGAACAAACATCGCTGGCATTTCTTTGCCTAAAACATCATTTAAATCAACATCATAAGTAGTTCTTCTAGATTTTTCGGGGGCTTTCCCGAAACGAGAACTAATTGCGGCCCCACTATAACCAGCTTTTTCTGCCTGTTCTCTTGTGGTTATATCTTTTCTTTTACTTAATGGTGTTGAAGGTTTGACAAAATTAGGAACAAATCCACCAGCCGCATTTATCTTTCTTGCTCCAGCAGGAAGTCCCATAGATCTAACCATATCACGATTAAATATAGCATCTCCGCCACCAGCAAAATTAGGAACAATATATTCGCTAGTATTAGCAACGATTGTTCCACGCTGACCACCGCCAAAAGCAAAGTTTGGAATTGAAACTACTCTAGAATTTGCTGGCGCACCGCCAACACCACGAGAAACATCACGAGCTTCGGCGGCAATATAACCACCAGATGCTTTGCCTCTTGGTTTTACTCCTCCTTCGCCGCCACGCAGACCTGCGCCAAAAAGCCCAGGGGTTACTGTAGCAGCAGCCTTCTGAACCCTAGCTAAAGCCGCAGCTTGTTGGTTGTAAATTTTTAACAATAATTGCTCTTGAGCGACCTTGTTACCTTCAAGGGCTAGAATTTCTCTTTGGATAATCTCATTTTGAAGTAGTGTCTGTAAAACAGATTGTTGAAGAGTGGCTTGTTGCGCTGCCGCTTTATTTATGCCTAAAATTTGTTTAAGTGAGGTTGCTCCGAACTTAGCTAAATCAACAAAAAGCTTAATAAAAATTGCACTAATTAAAGCAAGTCCAGGACCAGTTAAAACACTACCAACACCCTTAACAAGTCCTTGGGCAAATTTAGCTCCAATTCCCTCTCCCTGTAAAATGTCCGTAATTCCATTTACAATAGACGAAAGTGCTTTTAGAATATCCCCTGCTGCATCAGTGAACCCCAAATCTCCCAAAACAGAAGCTAATTTCTGACTTCCAACAGTAAGATTATTAATTAAAGCTTCTAGTGTTTGGTTTAATTGCGAGTTTTTGGCATCAAGCGCTCCAGCAGCCCCAGCAGAAACTTGTAATGATTTTGCAAATTGGCTTTGTCCAGAATTTAAATCTTCAATTAAACTAATTAAAATATCACGTTGACGAACGCCAGCAACTTTTTGAATTATTTCCCCAGCCTCAACGCTTTTTAATCCAATTTTATTTAACTCTACCGCAAGCTCTTCAAAAAGAGGAATAGCTCCGCGAACATTACCTTGTGCATCTAAAACGCTAATGCCTAAATCCTGAAGAGCCACAAGAGTATCAGTTCTACCAAGTCTAGCAAAAATAGTCTTAAAGGCATTACCAATCACAGCGCCTCCACGCTGAGTTCTTTCTTGAACAGTTGTCACGACCCCCAAAAGCTCATCAAAAGACACGCCAGCTACACGAGCAGAAGCGGAAGCTCGTTCAAGACCATTAATTAAGTCTTCTGTAGAAACAGCAAACTTTGTATCAACCTGTGCTAGTTTATCTGCAATTTGCGCTACAGTTAAGCCAGCGCCTTCAAAACCCTTAATTGCAGCAGTCAAACCACCTACTGCTTTTTCTGCGTCAATGCCCGACACACGAACAAGCTTTAAAGCCGTGCTTACGCGAGACAAAGACTCTTCAACACTTAAACCTTGACGAGCTAACTCCAATGCGCCTTCCGCTACTTGATCAAAAGATGTTCCAGTTTGTTGGGCTACTTTAAAAATACCATTTCCGAACTGCTCTAACTGTTTTTGAGTTCCACCAAGAATGGTATTGATCTTAGCAAAAGAAGCTTCGACTTTAATTGTGTTAGTAACAAGCGCACCAAAAGCCTGAGAAAGTTTATTAATAACTGCAACAGATGCGCCGAAAGCCAAAACACGAGCATTAGAAGCTTCAAGAGATTTTTGGAACTCTGACGCTTGTCCAGTAATTTTTCCAAGTGGACGAGAGAGCTTATTAATTGACTCTGCGCCGCCCCCTAAATTAATGCCTTTTGCTTGAGCTTTTATCCTCGCTAAAGCTTCCTCAACCTTTCTTGCATTTGGATTTAAATTTACTTGTACTGGTACCGCCATATAATGGTATTACACTTAAAGTCCGTGCAACTCCATCAATTCCTTCATATTTAAAGAACCTCCTTTTCTCTTTATTTCTTCCTCTAAAACAATAGCTTCTTGGTTTTCTTGTTTCATTTGTTCTATATCTTTTTTGTTCGCTCCAAAATAGGTAGTGCCTCCGTCTCCTTCAGAAGCTCTTGTATTATTTTTTTTGTTTGCATTTCTTTGGGAATCAAAGAAGTCAATAAGTAGTTCGGGATCTTTTGCCACATTTTCTGGAATTTCTTTTGTAGAGTTTTTAAAAATATTCAAAAAGCTTCTTGCGTATGTCAGCATTTTTAATTGAAAAGCTGTTAAATCTTTAAGCGGCTTACCAAACAAACCTAAAACATCTTCAGCATAAGGAAGATACGGCGAAAAAAATGGAGACAAAACAGCTCTCGATATATGAGTGTCAGACATCCTTTTAAAAAAAGAGTTTTCTAGAACAGAGATTTCTCTAATTTTTTTAAAATCGTCATAATCAACATCTTCGAAAGGTGATGTTTTTAAGTCTTCGTCTACAAAAATTAATTCCTCAAAAAATTCTTTGTTTACTTTTTTATCTACATACTTTTCAGCAGTAAGACCAATTAATTTTTCTCTTTCAAGAGATAATTCAGCTAATCTTATCTCCTCTAACTTTATTAGTTCTCTGTGTTGTTCTCTTTTCGACGGTATCTGTATATGCTTTAAGCCGTTGTTCAGATTTTCTAAAAACTTTTTCTTTTCTTGAATTTTGGCCTCCGACTCTGAATCCCACATGCCGTCTTCCATCAAAATTTTTAAAGAATCCTCCTCGGTCATTAAGCCTCTTGCCTTAGCTTCTTTTATATAAATTTTTCTTTTGGATAAAATTTTTCTTGTATCAAGTTGATGAAAGTGTTTAACGTAAATAGGGCCAAAGCTTGAATCCAAGACAGTGACCCCATCAAATATCTCAACAATGATATCGGCTAATTCATCATTATTCACCTTTTTGATTTTTCAAAAATTCTTCAATTTGCTTTTCTGTCGCGCCATTATTATAAAACCAATATGATACTGCCAGCATAAAATTAGAGAGAGCTTCTTTTTCTAACTCGTCTCCGCTTTCGTCTTTTTCATATAAATTTTCAAGTTGATCTTCATAAATGATTCCATCAAAGAAGTTTTTTTCTTCTCCATCTTCTATTTTTCTAGCAAGTTGGATTGTATACCAAAGGAGCATTGACCTTTCTGCGCGAGAATCGGCTGTATGTTCATACACGCCCTGCATTGACATCTCCATATCAATAAGATCTTTGCGAAGAGTCAGGAGTTCTTCTTCTAGTTTTTTAATTTCTTCTTCGTTTTCTTTCTTGTTTGTTGCTGAAAGAAGTTGAATTTGATTTGTTATTTCATTACTCTTTTTGAGCTTTCTCAACATATCCTTAACCTCTTCTTCGGTCAGGCTGCCGCCAGTGTCCGCATACTTTTTTACCATCATGTCTTTAGTTACAATACCTCTTTTGATATTTTTACTAAGTTCGATAGCATATTGAGCTTCCGCTTCGTCAATGATTCTACGAGTAGGTTTCTTAACGACAAATTCAAATGGAGTTTTTACGGTCTTGGGCTGCAAGACGATTTCTACTTCTCCAGTTTTTTTGTCTTTTCTTTCTACTTCAACTTTTTTCTTTTCGCTCTTATGAAGAGTAAATTTGTAAATATTTCCTTGTGCCATAATTATTGTTTAAATCTGAATTCCACTGTTAGAGTTTCTAACTCACTATTATAATCTCGCAAAACGGAATTTCCAATATCTAAAACTTTTTTTCTATATATTTCGTAGTGATCTTCATCAAAATAATCAGCCATCTCAACTAAGCTATGATAATCTTCTGGCAAATTATCGTAAAGTTTGCCAAAATTAATTTCATGAACTTTCTGCATCTCTTCTAGAGTCTGCAAAAAAGACTTAAATAAATGCCTGATATGATGATCAGATCGATCATACAAAAATTCCTTTGCAATCATAATATCCTTATACCTGCATTGTTTTACACAAAAAAGTGTAAAAGTAGACATGCCGACTTCTTTAATATCAGATTCTCAAAAAAATACAATTAAAGCTATCATTGACGACATTCATGAAACTTTTGCCAGAAACATTACAGTATACGAAGAAGGCGAAAAGGTATTAATAGCCGCCAGTTCTCAATTTAATGGCATTTATGGAAAAACTTCGGGTGGGTCAACATCGGTACAAAAAACGGTTGTCAGCCACACGATTAAGGCTAGAATTAAATACATAAACGCTAGAGAGCAAAATCTTTCTGGAGGCGAAATAGAATCTCAATTAGGAATAGAACTTGTTGATGGTTCCGTCAGAATCACGGTTGACGCAGATGGTTTTGAAATTTTAAAAGAAGCAAAAAGGTGCGAATTCGAAGGAAGAAAATACACCATAGACAGTAAAGGAAATCCAACTGGAATCTTTGGCCCACAATATTATCATTTTTATCTGTCCCCAATTGAAGAATAATGGTTAATTTAGAACTCCAAAAAGAATTAGATAAAAATTTAGCTCTAGCAGCAAGGCCAGAAGTTAGAAAAGTTTTTCAACGGGCTTTTCAAAAGAAAAAAAACGAAATGATAGCAGAATTTCTGAATCATCCAGTGACTATAGAAATAAAAGGTGGGGTAAATGCAACAAACATAAGTGGAACCCTTGGCGGCGGCAGTGGAAATTTGTTTTCCTTTATTGGTTTTAATGCTGGCGACGACCCTATTGAACCCATACTTAGATTACTAGAAAGCACAGATTTTGATTATGTAAGAGCCTCAAAGAAAAGGATAAATTATAGAATAAACATTCCAACCGCAAAAGATATTTTCAGCGCTACTCCAATGCCTTGGGCATCAGGGAGAAGCTGGGCAAAAGGAATAGAAACTGGTATATCTGGACTTGGTTTTTACTTAAGGAAGAAATCTGACAGCAGTAGATCTGGAATAGGTATACAATCACCAAGAAGAGTTAGAAAAAGTGGCGCTAAATTTAAAAACACTTCCTACATTTCGGCCTTTTTAAAAAAGTATAAAAAAGAATTTGAGAACTTACAAGTATTGTAGTGTAAATAATATTTCATGAAGGCTCAATATCAGCACGAATTAATGACAAGCTTTATGCTTTGGTTTGATCACGAACTTCTTCAAAAGGGAGAAGCTTACTCAAATCAAACAGGTTTCCTTTACTATGACGACGATTCAAGGCTTCCAAGCCCTTACAAATCTTATGCTAGTCCATACAAGCAATGGGTAAATGATTCTTCAATATCTGGAGACACAAATCCAGTTATTCCAACATCTTTCAATGGCTACGACAGAACGGACAATATAATTTTTGATTTTGAAAACGGAAGAATTATAGAAACTGGTGGAGCTTTTGGCACAAATGAGGTTTTAAGTGGGACATTCGCCGTAAAAGATTTCAATATTTATTTAACAAACGAAACAGAAGAGGATCTAATTCTCGAAAACAAATTCCAATCAAACAGCAGATATTCAATGAATCCTAGTGGCGTAAAGCCTTACGATCAGATGACTCCTGCAATTTTCATAAATTCTGAATTTATGACAAACGAAGGTTTTGCTTTTGGCGGAGAAGACAAAACAACAAGTATGATTAAAGCGGTTGTTATGGCCGAAGATTCATATCAACTCGACGGAGTACTTTCAATATTTGCGGACTCAGCCAGAAAGTCTTTTTCAAAAATACCCTTTTCTGGACACCCTGCGACAGAATACGGCGACATTAAAAATGGTTCTTATAACTACGTCTCGCTAAATAATTCTTACTCTGCAAGTAATCCATACTATATAGAAGATGTGACTGTTTCAAAATTTTCAGAAAGGGCGCAAAACAAAGTTCCTGGAGGCATTCAAGTCGGCTTTATAGACTTTGAGGTTTCCACAATTAGATTTCCCCGTTCTTAATTTCACATTCAACCAAAAAAACTGTAAACAATATAAAATATCATGGCTAAAAATAGAGTTATTTATCAATCAGATGCGTTGTTCGCCAGCCAAACAGTAAATTCTACTGGTTCTGACGAACACGCCCAACTTCGCAGAGTACAATCTGCTAATTATTCATTCAATATCACACGTCAAGATGTGAATCAATTTGGTCAGCTTGCTAGACTTGAAGCTATCATTCTTGAAGCTCCTACTGTTTCATTTGACATGTCTTACTACCTTGGTGACGGCTACAATGAACAAGCCCTTAATTTCAAAAATGGCACTGGCTTTAATGCTGGATTCATTTCTGGACAGATTTCTTCTACAAGTGGAAACAACTTTTATATTCTGACTGCACCAGAAGGTGTAGACGCCAATTTCAATACTGCGGGTAGTGGATACAGCACAATTGGTATTGGAAATGCATTCCTTACCGACTACAGCCTTGAAGCTTCTGTTGGTGGTATTCCTACTATTTCCTGCTCCTTTGAAGGTACAAATATGAACGCCACTGCTGGCGTATCTGGCAGCGCTTCTGGCTTCTCTGGAATTTCTGGTGTGGGTATTGACCCAGAAGCGGGTACAGTTCTTGCGGCGCAAGCTTCGGGTATCTTTTTACCACCAGCCTCACAAGGTATAGGCTCAGGTATTCCAAGCGCCCTTCGCCCAGGAGACATCACTCTTTCTTTTGGAAATGCAGACGGCGACGCAATTGTTGACCTTAGTGGAGATGGTAGCGCACACGTTCAAAGTATTTCGATGTCTATCCCCCTTGGAAGAACTCCAATTGATAGACTTGGAACTCGCTTCTCGTTTGCTCGTGTTGTTGATTTCCCAATCACCCCAACGCTTTCTATCTCTGCTATTGTTTCTGACACGCAGACTAACGCATTAACTAGTATCATTAATAACGACGATTTTATTGATGAATTGCAGTTTACCTTCAAGGATTCTGATGAAAACAATACCCCAAGAGCTTCCTATAAGATGAAAAAGCTTAAGCTTGACAGCGAGTCCTTTAGCTCAAGTATTGGCCCAAATAAGACCGTCGATCTTAGCTTCTCGCTCTCAATTGGTGGCCCAGATGATGACGTTAATAACGTATTCTTCTCTGGTTCGAATACTGGAGACGTTCTTGGAAACGCAAGATCATAATTTAGGGCTGGAGTGAACAACTAAGAAACCCCTCCAAATCTAAACAAGCCCCTCCAAATCGGAGGGGTTTTTTATTGCACAAAAAAGCGCAACCTCTTTCGAGATCACGCTATCAGAGATATACTCTGGGGGTAATTAATTAGTGTCAGATGCTTGCGCCCTTGACTCAATTCCTCCGACCTGTCTTGGGCTAGCTTGATAACTATTGTATCTAGCCACCAAGTCCATAAGCTTTGCATTTGCGTCCTGAGCGAGAGTTTTATATACCTTGGACACTTCATTCTTATTTACAAAAGTAATCGCATTATCGCCGTCTCTTACGCTGAGAATGTTGCCATTTGTGTCATTAGCTATTCCACGAATAGTATTTCTTGTTTGTTTGGTATAATAGTGATATAGGTAAAGCTCCTTAAAGATACTCTGCTCCTCAAGATTTAGTCCAGAAACTTCGCCACTTACTCCAGAAAAACTAGTATATATAACATTGTTTAATTGCCCAATATTATTTTCAAGCCATCCAGAAATGGATTCTACCGTTACTCCAGTAGAATCAAACTCATTTACATAGATCGAGTGAGCTAAATCTCCTATATTCGCCATACTAGTTGTTATTCAGAATGTTTTCTATCATTTGCGTTTTGCGTCGAGCAGCAGGGATTCCAAGCTCTTTACATATGTTTGCGAGCGCTGTGGTACTCTTTCCTCCCAACTCTTCCAAGGAGTATTTTTTAACTGGTTCGAGCTTTGGTTCGGCAACCTTTTTTGTAGCCTTTTTCTTTGGCGCGGGAGTTTCTTCAACTTCTTCTTTGCCATTTACAAATGTTAAGTTTTCTAAAATGTCTTCTGATTGATTTTCCATGTAATATATTACACTTAAAATTAACCTCTTTTTAAATACTCTTGTCTAAGCGCAGAAATAAGTCTTATTCTATCGAAGCTGGGAGTGAATCCAAGCTTCATTGCCATTTCTTGAAGCTCTGATAGTGTTTTTGTTTTTAGCTTTGTTTCGAAATCTTGCAGAGAATCTGAGGCTAGGACTTCTGACTTTTCCGCTGTCCTGCCTCCAGTTGAACCCCAATTTGTAGACCTCCACTCGTGGAAAGCTTTTATTAGAGCTTGGTCTTGTTGCTCTACGTCAGCAAATACTCTTGTTGCTGTTCTTGAAGCCATATTTGCCTTTTGAACAGGTGTCATATTTTCCAATTTTCTCTTGAAAACTCTTGTGTCGTTTGTTCCAAAAGGTGAAATTTTATCTGCGCCCCTTAGCTTTTCTTGAGCTTCAATCTCGTCAATCTCATCTCTTTCTTTTCCATCTGTATATTGAAGGTTTTTTAACGCATCGTCTTTTTGCATTTCTTCGTTATTTACTTCATCTGCTTCAACTGCTGTTGCAATATCATAGGTGCCGACTCTATAATCTTGTGACTCTTCGCCTTCACCTGTTTCAGTGTATTTTTGACCTTCTTCGTTTATTTGTTCTGATAAATTATCCATATTAATATTATAAAACAAAATTATAAAAATTCAAAAAAAAGGGCCGCCCCGAAAGGCGACCCTTAAATTTAGTAGTTTAAGGATTAATTTCCTTTAACAACAGTGCCTAGAAGCGCACGATCATCAACAACAATGCGACCTTCTTCAAGAGAACCGAAGTAGCCGATCTTGTTTTGGCGGATGCTGTACTGATCATCAGCGATAAGATTGAACTCACCACCGTTTTCAGCGTCAACAGCAACTGGGCGAATAAGAGACTCACGAGTGCGGTCAATACCAAGTACAAGCTCATCACCATTACCAGCATCTTCAGCATCGAAAGCGCCGTCACCAGCGGCTCCACCAGCAAGAGGAATATTGCCGCTTTGGTAAGTTTCAAAGAGAGTGTTGAAAGTTCTTGAAGATCCACCAAGTGCTTCTCCACCAAACTCATTAAGCTCAATAACATTGATGCCATAAAACTCAGGAGCGCCAGCAGCATTATAAGCTTGTTGTGCAATTACGTCAGCAGTGCGAACTTCATTACCAGCAGCAGCGGCGGTGCCAGCAGCATTCTTAGTGTTGATTGGGTTGTAAGCAATCGCACGAAGCTCTTCAACAAGCTCTGGAGAGCAGATGATGTCCGTAATTCCACGGCCCTGACGAGCATCAGGAGTTCCACCAACGAAAGAGGTCACAAGTCTCTTTGAGCGAGTGATCATACGATTAAGGTCAGCAAGAACAAATCTTTTATTAGCAGAAGATTCTTCAAGATGAGCGCTATTACCAGTAAATCCTTGAGCGAGCGCCTTGAGAATAACATTTGCAGAGATTGTGTTTTGCTTAAGAAGAATTTCTTGTGCAACACGAGTCATTGTCTTAGCAACAACGTCCATGCGGCTCTTAGCAGCATAACGACGATCAAAGCTTACCGCAGAGTCAAGGCTATAAGTAGCGATCTTGAGTTCAGCAGATGTTGGAAGAACTTCCGAAGTAGGAAGACCACCAGCACGGCTTTGGCTGTAAACTTGAACATAATCTTCGTCAGAAACGTCGAAGTACAAATCCAAAGGAATCGAAGGATTGTCATCAGCGTTGTACTGAAGAGTAGTAAAGAGGTTAGACAATGCAGGAGCATTGTTGATAACTTCTGCGAGAACAGGACCGATAAACTCTGCAAGTGCAGTTTGAGCTTCGTAAGCAACGTCACGGTTGCGAGAAGCCATTGCCTTGATAAGCTCGACTTGTTCTGGAGTATTTTTTAAAGTAATTTTCATATTATAAAGTTCCTTTCTTATTAACCAAGTTTGACGATAACATAATCACCAGCGAACTGGTCAGTAATGCCGCCTTGAGAAGCGCGAGAGCCAGTACCGATAACAGACCCAAGAGACTCGGATGTGTCAGCAGCAACACCGCTAATCTTGCCAGGATTCACATTAGAAGCGATGAATCCGCCTCCAATTGTGAAATCGGTAGCAGCGCCATCAAAAGCGTCAGAAGAAAGAGTAAAGATGCCCCTAGTTGCTACAGGAACGCTTTGGCCAGGAAGAACAGCTTGAAGCTCTTCTTTCTTGGTTGTGTTATAAAGAAGCTTTTCACCATTCTCATCATTCTTTGCGGTTTGGTTAAGCGTAATGCCCAGAACAGCATTTGGGCCATCACCAGAAGCCACACCAGATAATGTGAGTGGGTTGCTTGGGTACATGTCGCCGCCAACGAATGGATAATTTGTCTTACCAAGATAGCTGTTAGAACCATAGGTAATAACATCTTGATCAAAGTTACCATTTGTTACTTTAACAAATACGCCGTTAGAACCTTCGCCATCTCCAGTTGTGCTGTCGAGGGCAAGGTCAGATTCAAGAGCAAAAATGTTTACAACATCATGCTCGTTATATTGTCTGAATGGGAGTAATCTAAGTGCCATAATTTTTTTATATTTAAATTGTTATATTTTTATCCAAGGATATTTTCGCGGCTAAAAGCAGCAGCAAACTTATCCTTCAAAGTTTTTGCAGAAGCTTGCGCTTCGTTGTTGTTAGGAATTTCTTCGTTGGTTTGTTCTGCATTCGCAAGAGCTTCTTCAACATCAACTTCTTCTTCTGTTTCTTCTGTTTCTTCAGAAGCTTGAGAAGTAAGACGTTTTTCGATTTCTGCATCAACACGAGCTTTGATCTCTTCTTCGAATTTAGCTTTAGCTTCTTTATTTTTGGAAGCCCAGAAAATTTCAAGCTCACTTTTAAACGAAGCGAAAGACTCTTCTGTGTCATCAAGACCCTTGATCTTTTCAGCGATGAAAGCGGCGTCGCTTTCTTCAAGATCATAAAGAGAATCAATTTCTTCCATACGAGCATTGAAACGAGCAACGGCCTCTTCGGCAGTTTTTGCGGCTTCAAACTCAGCAATGCGCTCTTGAGCAGACTTAAGTTCCTCTTTAATTGTTTCTACGGAAGCTCGAAGCTCTTCATTCGCAGAAGCGATCTCAGCCTTCTCTTGCTCCGCAGCTTCAAGAGAAGCTTTGTACTCATCATCTTTTTGTTTAATGGCGTCCGCAAAGGTTGCAGTCATGCCAGCGATAGCCTCTTCGGAGAATTTCTTCTCAGTAAGAGATGCTTTGATTTCTGATAGTAGAGTTTCTAATTCCATGATTTTAGTATTGTTTACAGTATTTTTTAAATTTTGTGAAATTTTGTTAGATATTTTTTTTAATTGCGCAGCTTGTGATTTATCAGATTCTTCAACTTCTTCTTCTTGTTTAAAATCTTCACTAATAATTCCTTTAACATTCGCGGCTGGCTTCATCGTGAAACCAATACCTAAAGGATAAACATCTCCGACAATCAAACGATAAATTGGAGTACCATCATTCATTACGCCCTTTCCGCCAAAAGCCCTCAACATACCTTTTATTTCAGCGATCTTTTGTGGGTCTGAAATGATTTCTGCGTCTTTTAAATTTTTGCTTCCAACGGCAATTTGATACTCGCTGAAACCAACCTCCCAACTTGCGGAAACGGTTTGATGTGTTTTGCTTTTTGGATCAGTGCTTCTTCTTAGCGTTTCGAAAAAGTCCTTGTCTACAGTTTTATAAACTACTGCACCTAAAGCTATGTTGAAGGGGCTTTGCTCATTCTCATCAACATTTATAAGAATTGTGCTGTCCGAATAGTCACTAAATCCAGCATTAACAATATGTCCTACAATTTTTGTTTTATCGTGTTCTATATTTGTTGGTTTATGGACAAACTGTTGAACACAGTCAATGGCGGTTTTTGTACTCATGCCGTCTCCATTTTTATTAAACTCATTAACGACTGCGGCATTAAATGCCACGCCCATTAAATCAATATTTTTGTCCAGATCAACAGATGTCGGAATTAAACCTCTTAAATTTTCTATATTGGCTTTTGAAATATCAATACCGCCAATTTCTTGACAAGCAGTTACTTCGAAATCAAAAGTTGTGGTGTATTTATGCATCTTTTTTTTCAACCACCTTCATTTCGCCCTCTGGACCGACTTCCTCTTTCTTTTGGTCGTCTTTAGATAGCAGTTTTGAATAAGCAGCTTCGGCTTCTTCAGAAAGTTTACCCTCTTTTTTCATCTTTTCTAAAATAGCTTTTTGCAGAGCGGCAGGAAGCTTCTTTTGTTTTTCAGTTAAGCCTCCCTTACCTTCTTCATTGATCATCGCTCTCATCTTGTCGTATTGCATACCACAAGCTTTTGCAGTTTGATCTTCATCCATATCACTTGTGTCAACAAGCTCTTTATCTTCCATAGAGCAAACAGACATGAAAGACTTGTACATGGCTTCCTCTGTTTTTTTGTACTTTTTAGCAATAGAGATTTCAATATTGCCGTTAGAGCGGTCAATATTCGCTACGAGTGGGTTTTTAATTTCTTTCATTTGAGTGATATAAAATTGCTGATGGATAAAGTTCTAATTTGTGAGTGTCTGAAATTTCAAAAACACCATTAAGTGTTCCCAACTTTTCAATTTCGGTAAAGTTGTTTACACAAGAAATTACTGATTCTTGCCAATTTTCTTTCTCTGAAGCGCAAACAACAGATTCACAAAGTTTGCTTAACATTTTTTCTTGGTCTTCATTTAGCGACTCAATACCAAGTTTTTCTAACATTTTTTCCTTTGCGATAGAATTTAAAGCTTCGATCTCGTATATTGTTCCTTGAATGCTTTCTCTTGAAAACTGATCTTTGGAACCCTCTGGACGACCAGGCATTCCACTAGTTGGTTTAACTTCTGGCTTTTCGTCTTTGTCTTCTGATTCCATCATTGGAACGCCCCCAACAACTGGATTAAAGTATCCTTTTTCTCTTTGTTCTACAAACTTTTCTTGAGCTTCTTCTAACTCGCCAGCAAGGGGGAACCTTCCAGTGTGGAAAAGATTCATTCCTTGTTCTGCGGAAAGAATACCCAGCTCCATAAGTCTTGTGGCAACACGCATAAGCTGCGTCTCGTCACGCAAATCAATATCTTTGAATTTGGCAGTTGGGTATTGTCTGAAACCCAAATCCTTTGCAATTCGACGTATTTCTGGCTGAAGGAAGTCATTAATAAATGCCTCGCGAGCCTCTTTAAGTCTATCAAGAAATACACGAGCCTTTACCTGCGCACCGCTATACTTATCCTCATTAAGAATGATGTTTTGCAATCCCTCTTTAATGTCTTGATTAATGACTTCGTATTTTTGTGGCCCAACAACCCTATTAATATCTGGAATAATGAAATCAGCCTTTGTTGTATAATCAGAAACAAGAACGCGCCCAACAGATTCGTTTTGAAAAAGCTTTTGCATAGCTTTGACGTTGTTTGCATTAATGCCGCCCTTTTCTGGTTCTGCTCCCATAGTGATCATGAGAATAACATTTTCAACAGTTCTCATAATCGCCTGATCCATTTTCTTCATTTCTATCTTGGCGTTAATGTCCTCAAGAACAGGGTAGCCAAAAGGAATAGCGAATGGTTCATAATCTTGCTTTTTATAAAAGCTATACGCCAATCTTTCGTTATCTAAATTTATTTTTAGTCCGTCTTTAAAATAAGCGCCATCTTTAATAAGTTTTTGATCTTTAGGATCTAAAGCCTCGAATACGGCTTTATCGTGATCATTTTTAGGATTCGCCAATCTTTCCATATCAAACTCAGAAAGAATCTTGGCATAAGCTCCGTCTTTTGTATTAAAAACCGTACTGCGTTTTGCAACGATCTCAAAGGGATTTAAAACAATATATTTTAAAGGAAATTTGTTTTCTTTGGGAGAACCTTCAACAATTTTAGAAAACTTTTTGAAATCATTCAAATCAAACTTGCCGTCTAATCTGTAGAGAAAAATGTTTCCGCTCCTGTAGTATTCCCTGAAATATTGATCTTTCAAATTCCAAAGCTTGATCCTATCAAAAAGCTTCATGAAAAAATCTCTAGATGTCGCATTGCCGCCCTCTAAATAAACTTCTGAATTAGCAAATTCGGACATCATATCAATTGTATTCCTAAAAATAGGAACATTGGCGTAAGCTTTCTGGCAAAGTTCAATAGCTTCTCTTACGTTGATGCCATCTGAAGAGATTTCATAAGGTAGTAGTCCTCCACGAATTTGACTAAATTTATTAAGTGGGGCCGTAACAGAAGATCTGTTTATTCTTGTGCTGGTATTAGACGATGAGAGGTTGCTCACAGAACCAGAGCGACTGTACGACCCCAGGGAAATATGATAAGATTCGCCAGCAGTTGCTGGCTCAACAGCTTCTTGTGCTTGTGATACTTGCGGGGCGGCCTTTTCAAATTTATTCCAGTAATTGGATTTTTTTGTATATTTTCTTTTAGTCATCTTTTTTATCTTTATCTCTAAATGATGTCATACATACAGCAATTCTTTGCTTAATATCTTTAAATTCCTTTTTCATAACCTTGTCGCTTAAACAACGAGACATGAATTGCTTTTGTTCCTCTTTTTTTGCTGGTTTCGGTATTGGCATAACTATTATAAAGTTACTTACACTTTTTAAAAGTTACTTTTCCAACTTTTTAAATAAACATTGGAGTAAAACCTTGATTACTTTCTTGTGGGACATTCATCATATCATAATAAATATTCATCCCCCAGTTCCCCAAAACCAAAGCCGAATAGGAGTCCTTCCTCGCTCTATCTACACCTTTTTGCCTCTTCAAATTAGAAGGTAAATCAAAGCTTTGAGTTCCTCCGTTAGAGCTAGAAACTTGTATTAGAGCGCATTCGGCTTTTGTTAAATCAATCATGTCTTTCTGATGCTCGATAAAGTCTATCATTTTTGCTCCAATATTTTTCTCATCTTCGTATTTTGAGAATTTTAAATCTTGTATTGGTATTTTTTTTGCCTTTTGTATGGAGTAATTATCATCCATTGCAGTAGCTGCAAAATATAATCTTTTTCTATCAAATGCTGTTTGTAACATTTCGTTACCATTTCTAATCCAAACAGAAGTTGGTTTTCTTAGATAACATATGGTGTTGTCAGAAACATTGTATTGTCTTCTAGCTTCTTTGAGATCTTTTGTATAATCGTGAGGGTTATCTAGCCCCGCATCAAATGTTCTTATCTTTAATTTCTCTTTTTTAAACAAGTCACTTTCGTTGCAGGAATTTATAAACTGAACGCCGCCATTGTAGTCTCCCACAATCATAATAACATTAAAATGATCTAAAACATATTTAAAATAAGTCATGTGCTTCTTTAAATTTGTTCCAGGAAGTGCGTAACTGTGAACTAAGACACCTTTCTTCTGTTCTGGAAGAAGTTTAATTACCTGTATAGCAAAATCGTCAGATGCTTCGGATTCAGACCAAGAAGGGTCAAATGCCAAAATGTACTCAGCGCCCTCTTCTCCAGCTACTTCAATAGACGGAGACTCTCCATCTTCAATTGTGCATTCGGCCATTTTGCTAATTTTAAAGTAACCAGCGCTATCGTCTGTAAATTGGGCATTAAATTCTCTATCAATTTGCGACTGGCTCATTGTTCCTCTTGCTTGAGAAATCAAATTTTCATCATATAAAGCTTTAGGGGCGCAGTCATAACTAAACTGCATAATGCATCTTCTACCTTGGTTTTTTGCTCCAGGATTAAATATCATATTCTCATATGCTTGATACATCTTATAAAGATATTCAAATTTGTAAGATGCAGACGACAAACCAATCATTTTATTTGATGGCCACTCTGTTCTCTCTTCCTCAGTCATTTTCCCAGCCGCGATCATAGCATTTTCGGCATCTCTTATTTTTTGCCTTTCTGTTGGGTTTTCTACAACAGCAAGGAACGGCATAATAACTTCGTTCAAAACCTTTTCTGGCATAAGTAGAAGCTCATCAATAATGATTCTTTGGAAACGGAAGCCACGAAGTTTTTCACCATCACCAAGTGGTAAAGCGGTAATTCTGCTGCTACCAATTTGCATAGACCACTCGTCATTTGATTTACTCACTTTACCGATACACTGGCGAAATAATTCTGCTTTTTTATCTTGAGCTATATCTTCAATTTTTCTAAAGATCATTTTTGATTGCCTGAACGATTTAGAAATAATTCCAATGTGTACGCCTTGATTTAACATAGCGTCCAATAAAGCAAAAATACCAGTCGAGAACGATTTCGACATACCACGAGACCAGATTCCCAAAAAGTAATCGTTCTCCATCATAGCCTTAACTGCCATATGCTGGAATGGAAATAGTTCGATTCCAGTAAGTAATTGAGTAGTAAAAGTTACATTTTCTTTTAAAAATTTGTATAGCCAAATCTTGGCCTTAGTATCTTCAAGGTAACCCTCAAGATCCATAACTTGCTTATTTACATCTTCACGCTTTAAAGGTTTTTGATTTCCAACTTCCCAACTCATCTTTCTTCCTTATCTAAAAAATATTGTATATCTACGTTCCAAAGCTTCTCACCCAGATGCAATAGTTTAGGAATTATTTCCTCACTATGTTTTCTATTATCAGTAAATACAAATTGGCAGTTACCAGCGAATTCGTGTTGAACAGAAATTAAATTAGAGAATACCCAGCCCAATTTAGGCGCTTTTCTTCCTTTCGTGAATATAGCTTCCTTCTCTATTGTTACCAAGGGCTTTTCCACAACAATATACATATAACTATCTAATTCCACACATCTTTGCATCTCTCTTCTAAACCTATCTACTTGACCCCCAAATGTTGATAAGAAGTCTCCTGCGCTTTTTCTATCTACAAATGTATTTGAAAAATTATTTCCACCCAGCGTATAATCTCCAAAATCCAATTTTAAAATTTGTGATTTAGGAAATTTCAATGGTTGCTGTTCCCTAGTGTCGATCAATACCTCAGCGTCTACATCGTTGTAAAATTCTTCAGGCATACCTTTATAAAATATAGGTTTAACGCCCATAGCTTCACAAGCTTTTGTATATGTTCCAAAGTGTTTTTTATAAATATCTAAATCTGGTAATTGGCGCTTTAGAAGCTCAATATAAAATGGGGCATGAGTGTATTTTTTTTCACTTATTCTTCTTTTGGCTAATTCAATTATATAATCCTTTACTTCTTTTTGTGGCGCAGATTCACACCACTTCACAAGTTGTGATCTTGAAGTGAAATCATTTTCAAAATATTCTTCTTTTTTCTTGAAGGGTAGTGGGTTTCCATTGAGCTTATTAAATCTTGGATAGTGTTTCACATAATAATCAGCCACATACATTTTATGCGCCTTTAAATGGCCGTGAAGACCCTTCTCTGAGTCAAACTCAGTTCCACACTCTTTGCATTTATAATACATCTTCAATACCTATACCTAAAACACGAGCTTTCCAGGCCGCCATACCTTCAAGTCTTTGAGCTTCTTCTTTGATTACTTGTTTTTGCATTTCCGCGATACGAACCATATTTTTTCTTTCTTCCTCTTCTTGAAAAAGCTGAACAATAGATAAAAACGATGCTGTTTCTTTTTGTTTATTAGCTAAACGTGCGCCACGATCTCCTTGAAGTTTTTTAGTTAAATTTTCAATACGGGTTTCGCATTGATGGTATTCGCCGCTTTTAGCTTTAATAATTTCAGCAAGACGAACCGTCATTTCGTCTTGATCATCAGCGCTTTCAAACATATCATTAAGTTTTTGAAGGTGGCTGGTAATTAATTCTAGATTAATAATTTCCTTTGCGACGTTCATATAAAGGTTTAATTCGTCAGCCGTAAGGTCTGGTTTGTCCCAAGTCAATCTAACAAATTCTTGTTCAAATAACTCCTTATCTCTTGGATTCGTATAATTATTAATAATAGCGACGAATCTAGAATTACTTAAATTAATTCTTAGTTTTTCGCAGCAGTGTTGCTGATTCCTAGACATCTTGCCTTCTTCCAATCCATATCCAGTTGAGTCATTAATTTTTTTAATCAATCTTGAAATAGCTTGTGGCGCAATATAGTTACCAGCAGAGTCTTCGCCTTTATCTTTTTCTTCCTCTTTGTGTTGGTTTATTACTTCATTGATAACTCTCCATTCTTTGGATAATCTCACTACTTTAGTCTGGAATATAATATCTGCTATTTCAGAAGTATTTAAATTGTCTGCTTGAAGCCTTTCAATCTCTTCCAATTGATCTTCCGTCAAATCGATTTCTTTTGACTTTTCTCTTTTTGTGGTTTTTGCTTTTAATCCATTTGTAGCTAAGAATTTGGTTACAGCCCTACCTTCTTTAGATCTACCATCTAAGCTTTCATCTTTAAAGACGGCCTTAGTTATATTTAAAATATTGGGATCTTTTTCAAAGATTTCCAAGATCATGTTTTTTTGATCTTCTGTTAATTTGATCATATTATATCCTTTTCTTTTATAATTTCTTTTGCCTTTTCTTGAAAGATCTTTTTTAAATTTTTGATTTGCTTGTACCCTGCTGATCTCTTTTTTTCAGTAGTCTTGAATCCTAAAAATTTTGCCACTTCCTCTTCTGATTTATTTTCTACAAAAAGCATATTGAAAGCCGTAAAATGCCTCTTATTTAAATGAGTTTTCATTTCTTTTTGTAATTTACCTAACGCTGATCCCAAATCAAGAAAAGTGTCTTTTCTTTGGTAGATTTCATTGGTATGATTTTCCATTGTAACAGCTAACTTTATATCGTAGGCCGCTTTTTTCTTTTCTGCCCAATTCTTGTATTCAAAGCAGGATGTATCTTGATTGCCACTGATTGTTTTTAAACAGCTTGTTCCGCCAGCATTAAATTTGCATCTAAGGCATGGTCGTGCATAATTACCATAATGATTTCTTAAAAGGTTTTTGAATTGGTTGGATACCACCCTGCTTAACCAAGGCTCTATTGGTTTTGACTGGTTCCATAGGTGCCATTTTTTATAGATATGAGCCATGATGATTTGTTTTATGTCATCGTAGTCAATGTATGCAACCGCATCAAGATCCCATTTGGAACGTTTTCTTTCGAGGGCAGCTTCTATTTCTTTTAGCTTGTCTTCGAATTGATACATTACAAATTGTCAAAGTCTCTAACTGTTCTACTTCTTCGTTTTGGTGCGGATTTTCCAGCCAAAGAACCCATTGTTTGTTGCATACTTGCTCCAAAATCATCAATTTCATATTCTAGCTTTGAAATATATGGTACAGACTCTGCGTCTGTCTCATCGTCGCTCAAAGCTTCGATTTTTTTTGAAGCTCTTTCGGGTTCAATAGTTTTGCTCGCTTTTGCTACACCATCAATAGGTGTTCCACAATCAGAACAAAACTTTGGTGGGCTGAATTTATATTCAAACTTCCTACCACAATCTGTACAAAATTTAATCGCCATAAATTTATAATAAATTTATTTTAATTATTCTCTAGTTTTGACACAATAAATTTTACGATTTCGCTTCTTTTAATGTCTTCTGTCGTAAATTGTTTGCATACGACTCCATTTTCCACAGAGTCTTCGTCATTAAATATGTTAAATATGTTGGCAAAACCACTATTGTTGATATCGCTTTGCATAATATCTCCGCAGATAATTATTTTTGAGTTTTCTCCTATTCTTGTTAAAACAGTCACCAATTCACTATGAGAGAAATTTTGGGCTTCATCAATTATTACAATTGTATCATTCCAGTTCGCTCCTCTAACATAATTAACAGGAATACAGTCAAACATATTTTTCTCTTTTAAGATTCTAATGTCAGAAGTGTTTAACATTTCATCGAGTTTGTCGTAAAATGGGCTTGCAAAAATCGCAAACTTTTCTTCTAGAGATCCTGGTAGCGCTCCCATGCTTCTCTGTGCGCTCTCGGCTATGCTTCTAATGTACAGAATTCCTTTTTCAAGGTTAGAGTCCATCATCATTTGCAAAGCCGAATATGTGGCCATATAAGTTTTCGCAGTACCTGCTGGACCAGCCAAAAACAAAAGTTTTGAATTTGAATCGAGCGCCGTTTTTAGAAAATCTATTTGGTTTTCGGTAAATTTAAATTTACGTTCCTTGAATCTTATTTTATGATTCAATTGTTTGAATTCTATTTGATTCGACATTCGACCTTTATTACACTAAATTACTTAAGTAACTCTGTAATAGTTATAGAACCTCTAGCTAAATCTCCGCCAGCTACAGAAATATTTTCTGCGGTAATTCTTCCATTAACTGGAGTAGAAAATAAAGTTGTTCCAGCGGAATTTTTGATATCAATTGTTATGTTTCCTGGATTTGAGCCAGTCAAAGGTACCAAAGCTTCAATATTATCTCCTTGGATTTGAAGAGTTTGTTCGGCAGTAATTAATTCTACAACATTTGGATTGTAGCCTCCAATTTCATAAACTGGCAAACGATTGGCATTAAATTGATATTGAACCGATTCAACCGTGTCTACATCACTTAAGATAGACGCCCCATTAAAAGCTGAATATGCTCCATGACCATAATTGGCGAAATTCAAATCATCGATAGGGTCAGCGGTTTCTGCCGCTATTTTTCCACCTGGATTAGATATTGTTAGTGGGTTATAAATAGCAAAATCACATTGAACCAAAACTGGAGCATATGGAGCAAGAGTATAAGAAAAAGAAGTTAAAAACAACCCACTACCAGAAATACCACTAACATCATCTCCAAGTCTAAAAGTTGTGCCAAGATTACCTACATCACCAGTAAAACCAGTAGGATTAAATTCATCATTAGATATATAAGCAGAAAAAGATAAAGAAGAATTTGGGGGGCCAGCTAAATTAAAATTGTCTCTTGTTGGGGTTTTGCCAAGGAGTCTGACTGGCGCGATATTAGGAGTGTAATTTAATTGAATCTGTTGACAAAATACCGCACTATTGTTTCCATCCGTTGTTGTTGGAAGAGTGCTAGTATTTGCCGATGTTCCGAAATATAGTGGTACGTCCTTATATGAAATATATGCCATAATTATTATTACACTTTTTTGAAGCCTCTGTAATTTAAATTAGCAACAATCGTATCTCCAGCGCCAGCAGTTATACTTTCACTAACTAAATGCCCATTTTCCAAGGCAAAAGTATTTAGGATACCATTGCCGCCACTAATTTGTAATTGAATTGTTCTATTTCTGTTTTTTGAGCCACTTAAGAAAGAAAAGGTTTCTTCTAATTCGTAATCTTCGACTTCGATTGATATTGTAGCTTCTTGAGCTATTGGCCCTATGATAGAAAGATGTGCTGGTGTATTTTGTCCTAAACCATAAACAGGTTGTACATTAAAAGTTTCAGAAAAAGTAAATGATTGAATGGCGTTTGTGGAATTTTTGTCAAAAGTCACAATCAATCCAGATTGAGAAACGTTTTCAATCGCATTTTCATTTGAAGCTGACGAAGCTATTGATACTTCGCTTCCGCTCAAACTTCCATAAATAGACAAATCAAAAGAAATTTGAGGCAATTCTCCAACGCTTGCAGAAACTGCATAACTATTTAAAACTGCCTGAGAAAAATTAAGATAATTGTCTCCATATTCAAATTGGCCCGAAATTGTGGTTAATCCAGTGAGTCCCGTGACAAAATCGCTATTTAAAAGAAGTTTATCAACCGACGCTGTTACTGTAGTTGGACCATTGATTGTCGTACCCGCAAAATCGTTTCCAAGCATAGAAACTGGGTTTTCTGAAACATTTTGACTAAAGCTTACGTTTTGTACTCCAGTTAATAAAGTTTCATTGATAATTATATTTTCTTCGTGAGATCCCTCTAGCGCCATAAATTACTTTACACTTTTTCTTTTAAAAATTTTTTTTTCCTTTTTTTATTTTTTTTGTGTAACACTATTTACCCCCCATTTGCTTAATCGCGTGGTGTGTTTTGCTATTCGGTCGCATAGAATTTTAAGCCCCAATTTCCTACCCCAAGGATTTTGGGGCTTTTTATTTTTTGTGGTTGACATTTTATTTTTCATGTACATAGTGATGTGTATTGATCTTTGACAGTTTATTTAAAAATTTTACCTTGTAGGGAGGTTAGGTAGCCAACGGAGTCTCATAAGCTTCGTGAGCAGGTTCAATTCCTGCCCCTGCAACCATTGATATGATTTTTATGGAGGAATGGCTGAGGGGCTTAAGGCGGCTGACTTGAAATCAGTTGACGTGAAAGCGTCCGTGGGTTCAAATCCTACTTCCTCCGCCATTTGCGAGAAGTAGCGCAGTCTGGTAGCGCATCTGGTTTGGGACTAGAGGGCCGCAGGTTCGAATCCTGTCTTCTCGACCATTTAAAGGTCGCATAGTTTTAATTGGCAAAACAGTTGATTTGTAATCAACCTTTCTCGGTTCAAGTCCGAGTGTGACCTCCATTTTATGTTGGGAGTTGTCTGTGGTGGGCAATTTTAAAACTTTCTAACCCAACATAATATTTTTCCTTGAGTTTGTTGGTTCTCATATATAATACAAAGACTAACTAATTTTATGCCCCTATCGTCTAGTCAGGTCTAGGACACCGCGTTTTCATCGCGATAACCACGGTTCGAATCCGTGTAGGGGTGCCACTTTGATGCGTGTGTAGCTCAGTTGGTAGATCAGTATCCTGTTATGATGGTCAATCGCCGAAAAAGCACAGGCTCTACATGACGTGGGTTCAAATCCCATCACACGTATCAATCATTTTAATGTACAGTGGTAGATAGGTAATACAGCGGACTGTTAATCCGTGCTTCGGCAATGCTGGTTCGAATCCAGCCTGTACAGCCACTTTTTGGACGCATAGCTCAATTGGTTAGAGCAAACGACTCATAATCGTTAGGCTCAGGGTTCAAGTCCCTGTGGGTCCACCATCTTGTCCTAAAATCCTATCCTGCACACAGATGCAGTGATGGTTACTCACCTGAAACAATTCTGCGGAATACAACAGGGAGCAATGGGTTGATCACCATTGGGGCGTTTCTTTTTTTGGGACAAATAGTACTACAAATTTGTCCCAAAAAGCAGGAAAAAATGTCACGAATTGACCCCTCAACTTGTGACGAAATATTGAGCTTGTAATTCCTCTACGGAGGTTGATAATGAGGATAAGGACTGGGAATTCTCGGTCGGCTCCCTCACACTTTTCGCACCTCTAGCTCAATGGTAGAGCAGGAAACTTTTAATTTCTTGGTTTTGGGTTCAAATCCCAAGGGGTGTATTTTTCTCTTGATTAGCTTTAATCTCTAGAGTGCGAGCAATTTTTTCCACTTCTTCTAAATGTTTTTCTATATACTGAAGTCTTAGATTTTGTTCAGCATCATCGGGTAAAGCCCCCAATTCACCACGAGGCCACTTAATACGAAATTCTGTATTCATGGCAATTTCGACATCACGAATGTTACGATCATGCTCAAGCTGCGTAATTCTTGTCATCACATTAACATAGCCAGTAACGCATACCGCTACCATAAAGATTAGGGCTAATAAATTTCTAAGTGGTATATTAATTGTGGTATTATCGTTTAAGTCAATCATAATACCATTTACACTATTTTTCTCTTGACTTTTATTTCGGGGGCAATAATATACACACTCATGGTAGAAGTTGAAGTTACAAAATTCATGCTTGATGAAGCAAATCAAAGAAATAAAAAATTCTATGAAATGTTCGGACATACAGGCACTCACAGATCAAACAAACACAGACAAAGAATAACTGGTTATCTAGCTGAAGCAGCAATTAGTGATACTTATGCAGATATAGTTTATGCGGAAGGTTATTCTGTTGATTTTGTTTTAAAAAACTCAGACACAATAGATTCCAAAGCTCAAGGGTGCAATGGCAAACCAATGTCTAATTATAGTGCCACCTTATATGAAGAGCAAAAAAATAGAGACACCGATTACTATATTTTTAGTAGAGTCAAGAACGATTTTAGCGTTGTTTGGATATGCGGCATTATATCCAAAAAAAAGTTTTTCAAAATAGCTGACTTAAAGAAAGCTGGAACCAAAACCAATAATTTCACTTATGATCAAAGTAGATATGAAATCGAATATAATCAATTAGCAGATATTGACACTTTTTTGAACTGGCACAAAAAAACAAAAGCTCCGATAGTTAAAGGGATATAACCGCTGATTTCTAATCTGCTATTCCAGGTTCGAATCCTGGTCGGAGTACCAAATTTAAATATGAAAGACATAACAGAAATAGCAGAAAACCTGCACGATGACGCCCTTATTCTTGAGGGGTTGGACGATTGTATCCTTGGATACAGTGAAGATGGGATTTTGATTTATTCCTACGCCAGAATGCTCGACTACTTTACCGAAATTGACGGTATGAACGAAGAAGAAGCTGCGGAATGGATCGATTACAATGTTTTGGGGCTTATGCCTAACGGTTTGGGGTTTATAATGTGCTATGAGGTATAAAACAATAGAAAAAAATGGACGCACTTTAAGAGTGTATGAAGATGGTAGGATATATAGGGATGAATTTACTAAAACCGTGAACCAATCTAATTACTTAGGAATCCAAGAAGGGGCTTTTATTAAGCAAAGTATAGGCAGTCAAGGTTACAGATGCTTTGGTTTGAAAAATGGATCATCTATAAAAGTTTATACTTCTCATAGAATCATCGCAGAAGCTTTTCTAAAAGACTATTCAGAACAATTACAAGTTGATCATATTGATGGAAATAAACTAAACAACAATGTAAGCAACTTAAGAATGGTCACATCAGCAGAAAATTCACGAGCATTTCAAAGAAAGAGAAAAAATAGCGCAAGTAAATACTTAGGAGTATTTAAGAAAAAATTGAAAACAAAAACAAGATGGGTAACAAGAATAAGGTTCAATTATAAGATTCAGCATATAGGAGTATTCGATACAGAAGAAGAAGCTGCCCTAGCATATAATCAAAAAGCAATAGAATTAGGATTCGCCCCCGAAAGAATAAATGTCATAGAGAAATGATTA
>Ga0208162_1000338_pt1 | contig 27411 bp, 22 predicted proteins | sample CB_VirMetaG_4_FD_184539 | JGI IMG/M metagenome (GOLD analysis project Ga0208162, IMG submission 184539) | Freshwater to marine saline gradient viral communities from Chesapeake Bay - CB_1508_1M Viral MetaG (SPAdes) (version 4) | ecosystem: Environmental > Aquatic > Marine > Coastal | place: USA... | reverse complement strand
ATTCAGGCAGTAGTTCTGTATATAGTACTACTGCCTGAATAGCTGCCTTGCGTAGCGGTATATGCCGCCGCAGGTATTGTCACAGCTTGGTCTTGTATCTTAATTGTAGATACGGCTAAGTCATCAATCTTTGCGTTTGTGACCGCTGCGTTAGCAATCTGCGCTGTATCGACAGTTAGGTTAGCTATCGTTACAACGTCTGCGTCTAGAGTGCCCGTTGTAATCGTATCTGCACTCAAGTCGTTAATTTGTGCGTCGGTAATAGCAGCGTTCGCAATAAACGTAGATACGTTGCTACTGGTAATCTGGTCTTCGGTAGCAAAACCACCTTGGTCAACGATTGTTGCAGCCACAATATCTTGCCAATCATCGGTGCTAAAACTTTGGTTAGCTGTTTTGGCAGCTGTTGCTCGATACAGACCTAAATTAGAACCTCGATCCCATAGATCACCAATTTCGTAGGGCACAGTAGGTGTATTAACAAATACAGTTCGCTTTCCGTCTGCCGTGTCTTGGGCTGCTGCGGCTGCTGCGGCAGCGTTGATAGCTTCTTGGCTTTCTATTTCGTCCCACTGATAGGTGCCAGAAACTTCGCGCCATACCTTTAATACCCTGTTAGTGGGGTGATACCAAAGATCGCCTAGATGTTCTTCTTTTTGAGCAGCACTCCACCCGGTTGATGGGTCGGCTGTTTGATAATGCTGCTCGACCTTACCGTCGATTCTGCCACGTAACGCTTGGTCAAGATTGGTAAACGACACGCTATTAAGGGTCGCCAAAGCACCTTGGTTGGCAACATTCGCTGCTGTATTATTTGCAGTTGTGTCTGCGGCGCGTTGCCAATGGCTTTCTGCGTATGTTTGTGATGATGTTCTTGCTGTTAAACATCTCCAGAGGCCCAACGTAGAGCCACGGTCCCACAGGTCTCCAACATCGTAAGGAGGCGTAGGGGTGTTGCTTCCAGAGTCTACAAATACTCGTCGTTTGCCGTCAGCGGTATCTTGGGCGGCGGAGGCTGCGGCAGCTGCATCAATAGCTTCTTGGTTTTCTACTTCACTCCACTGATATACGTTTGAAGCAAATCTCCATATTTTTAGCACCCTGTTGGTAGGGTGATACCACAAGTCACCAAGGTGTTGCTGTTTTTGCGCAGCAGTCCAATTAGTAGAAGGGTCGCCAGTTTGGTAGAACTGCTCAATTTTACCGTCTATAGTCCCCAACAAAGCGGAATCTAATTCGTCTGCTGAAACTTCGTCTAGCGTTGCTAATACACCTTGGCCAGTAAAGCCCGCAGCTATGTTGTTGGCGGTGGTATCTGCAACCTGTGACCAGTCAGAAGAAACGTACGAGCCAGAGGTTCGAGTAACCGTTGCGCGCCACAAGCCACTACTGCCACCTTGATCCCACAAATCACCTATATCGTATGGCGGCGTAGGAGTAGACACAAATACACGGCGCTTACCGTCGGCAGTGTCTTGTGCATCGGAAGCAGCGTCAGCGGCATCAATCGCTGTTTGATCTTCGATCGTCTGCCAGCTGTAGTTGTTGGTAGAAGTCTCAACCCATACTTTTAGTACTTTGTTAGTAGGGTGGTACCACAGGTCACCCAAGTGTTCTTCTTTTAGGGCGCTAGTCGTCCAGCTAGTCGATGGGTCAGACGTACTGTAATGCTGCTCAACTTTGCCATCTAGCTGGCCCTGCAAAGAAGAATCTAAGCGGCTGTAAGAAACAGTATTTAGAGTTGCCAGCGCGCCTTGGCCCTGAAAGCCCGCAGCTGTGTTTGCTGACGTAGTGTCCGCCGCTACGCGCCAATCAGTAGCTACATAACTGCCACTAGCTCTAGAATTTACACAGCGCCATAAGCCTTGGTTTGTACCGTTGCCTTTGTCCCACAGATCGCCTTCATCGTAGGGAGTTGTTGGCTGAGCAACAAACACGCGCCGCTTACCATCAGCGGTATCTTGAGCGGCAGAAGCCGCAGCCGCAGCGGCGGTAGTCTCAGCATCCTCGATATAAGTCCAAGTAAATGAACCAGTGCTAGGCTCCCGATACACATACAACTTGTTTACGTCAGTGTCGTACCACAAGTCACCTAGATGCCTACGTTTAATAACCGCGCTAGTCCAAGCACTCTGAGGATCGGACGACTGGTAGTACTGCTCTACTTTGCCGTCAATAAGACCTAGAAGGGCCGTTGCAAGCTCATCCTCCGAAACCTCGTTTAGTGTAGCCAGCGTCCCCCGGCCAGTAAAATCAGCCGCTGTATTTTCTGATGTTTTGTCGGCGATCACTTGCCAATCACCAGAAGAGAACTGTTCTGATGACGTTCTTGATGTGTTGGCCCTATATAGGCCAGTGGCTGGACCTCTATCCCACAAGTCGCCCGTATCGTAGGGCGTTGTAGGCTGTGCGATAAACACACGGCGTTTACCGTCGGCTGTGTCTTGTGCTGCCGAAGCCGCAGCTGCCGCATCGATCGCCGCTTGGTTTTCTACTTCATCCCACGCATAGTTGTTTGCAGACGTTTCCACCCACACTGATAGCGTTTTGTCAGAAGTGTGGTACCAAAGGTCACCTACATGTTCGTCCTTAATTGCGTCTGTAGTCCACGCAGTTGACGGGTCAGACGTACCATAGTGTTGTTCAACTTTGCCGTCGATCGTACCTTGCAGTGTGCTAGCGAGATCGTCATATGAAACCTCATTTAGGGTTGCTAATGCACCTTGTCCCGCAAAGCCCGCAGCAGTGTTTTCTGATGTGGTGTCAGCTACTTTTCCCCAGTCGTTCGACGAAAAATTTTCAGAGGAAGTTCTTGCAGTAGCCGCGCGATACAGTCCGATTGTCGAGCCTCTATCCCATAGATCACCCACGTCGTATGGAGGCGTAGGCTCTGCAATAAATACACGCCGTTTGCCGTCAGCCGTGTCTTGTGCATTTGAGGCGGCAGCTGCGGCGTCGATAGCAGCCTGATCTTCTACGGTCTGCCAGCTGTACGTATTAGTAGATGTTTCTACCCATACCTTCAGTACTTTATTAGTAGGGTGATACCACAGGTCGCCCACATGCTGGTCTTTGATGGCGTTAGTCGTCCATGCAGTAGATGGGTCACCTGTTTGGTAAAACTGCTCTACCTTGCCATCAAGCGCCGTTTGCAAGTTAGCAACTCGACTTATGTCCAAGTTACCCCCGGACGCAAGTAGGACACTGTTGTCGCCGTCACGTATCTCGATGTTTCTAAATATAGCTGTGCCGTCTTTGTTGATGTACCACTTTAGGTGCCCACCGCTAGTGGTTGCGGTCGACTGAATAACATCACCAATCTTAGCGTTAGTTATCTGCGCATCCCCGATCTTGGCAGAGGTTATTTGAGCGTCGCCGATCTTAGCCGTCGTAATTGCACCGTTTGCGATCTTGGCTGTATCGACGGCTAAATCGCCGATCTTTGCATTAGTGATTGACGCGTTGCTAATGAACGCAGAGTCCATGTAGACACCGGCAGGTACAGAAACATTGCCGATCGTTGTGGGGGTGGCTTGCACTATAAACGGTAGGCTCTGAGGCGTAGTACTCCACGCGCTACCTGTGTAGTACTTAGTTACGAGATCATCATCTCCGCCGCTTGTATCTACCCATACCCGCCCAGCATATAGGTTTGTTGTAGGTGCAGAAGCAGACAACGTAGCAGGCGGCGCGATCCAAAACTGATCTGCGCGCACACCAAACTCAGATGCAGGGGTACCATCAACTGCGCTACTCGCGAGGCCATAACCGGATACGTGGCCCGCGTTGTCAATCTTTACTGTGTACTGTGCTTCAAGGCCATCAATCGAGGTAGCCTGCGTCTCAATACTTGTAGTATGACCCGCAACTGTTGTCTCGACAGTATTTACCGCAACAGCAATAGCCGACGTAGAAGTGGCGCTGATTGTATTGATCTGCGTGATATCAGAATGCGCCGCTGAAAGCCCCGTCGCTGAGTCGTTTACTTCCGCCCGCAGCGAGTGGAAGGCCGATGCAAGGGCAGATGTCGATGTAGCGCTAATAGTATTTAGCTGCGTGATTGCAGCATTAGCGGCCGACAAGCCTGAATTAGGGTCTTCTACATTGGCTTTTAGCGATGAGAACTGGGAGGCAATAGCTGACGTTGACGTAGCGTCAATGAAGTTAATCTGAGTAATATCAGAAGTGTTGCCAGCTACCGCCGCAGACAGACTCGTGTAAGCACCAACAAAGTCCCAGTAGGCTGTATCTGTTGAGGTACCAGAAGGTTGATTGTTGGTGTTACTGCCCTGTGTAGATCGGTACAGGTTGCCGCTGTAGGTAACCAGATCTTCTGCGTTGTATGTTGTTGAAGAAGACCAAGCTTCCACAGAATTAAGGGAGTTGATTTGGTTTTGTAGGCTAGTAACTTGTGCTTGCGTGTCCGCTGGCAAATTACCTATTGGAGATGACAGCGCTGTAGATAGCTGACCCGAAGTAATCTGCCCAGTAAGTGTCTCAAGTAAAAAATCAACGTCGACTGAAGTTTCGCCGTTTACACCCGTAGTAGAGTTAAACGCACCTTGTCTGCCAGAAAAGTTTACGTTGCGCGCCCAGTAGTACCGCCCCTTACCACTGCCTAGCGCATCGTTTATTACAGAGCCAGCAGAGATAGCAACCAATGTTGCGGTAGCGGAATCGAAGGTAGCGTAGGTCGTAGGGTCTACATAGCCGGGGTCAGTAGACACTAACGTAGTGTCGTAAATGGGTGAACCCCAAACCTCAGTGAACGCATGCCCAAAATAGTCTGGCTGGTCCCAAGTAACAATGATGTTACGGAATGCGCCGTCGGCGTCTAAGTTCGCAACTACTGCGGGTGGACCATACTCAACGGGATCGTTATTTCCGCCTCCGTCTGAGATTCGTATGCCGTTGCTATCGATAAGACCATAAGAACGAAGGTCACTATCAGTAATAACCCCGCCTCTCTGATTAAGAAGACCACGCAAACGGTCAAGATACGTCCGAAGATCTCTAGGTATGTCAGAAGTAATAGTAGGTAGGGCATCAGCTGGTCTAGACACTCATCAACTCCTGCATAGACTGCGCCATGGCGAAAGTAAACACTTCGTTATCGCTGCTAAGCTCGACTTCCCAATCTCTGGCTACCTTTGCAGGGAGACGGAAGGGGTTACGGTCATTGACCGTCTGCGTGTGTAGCAACGCGCCATCAGCATATATTTTAGCAGTGACAGGGTAATCTTCGGCCTCTATCTGTGCGCAGGCCATACTGACTGGCTTTGCCATAGGAAAAATTTTTGACCGCCACGTGTAAGTAAGGTCAGTACCTGCATCCCACTCTTTGATGTTACCTGCCACTGCGACGTACAGTTTATCGTTGCGCAAAGATTGGAAAGTAGCTGTAGGGTTAGTTGTGCTGGTACTAAGTACAAACGCATTTGAGATCGTGTCAAAGATGAAAGACCCTGAGTCGGTGCCGTTGTTATAGAAACCTACGTAGCGAGACTCATAATGATCAGCAATTACAGACGTTGGGTCGACGAGGTCCTGCCACTGCTCTTTAGTGAACATAGAGTCAGTGATATTACGTGAGCCACTAGGCGTCAGTGCGATTAACCCATCGGGACTGCAATAGAAAACAGAGTTGTTGAAGCTAACAATGCTGCGCTTAGACGAGCAAGCTTGCTCAAGGTCAGACTTAACGACAACTACGGAGTCTGGATGCGAACCTTGTATGAAGTAGGGCGTCCCCTTAGTAAGTACGGCAAGGGTAGTATCCATACGCCCCAAACCAACCACGGGGTAGTCGAGCGCCTGACGATAATTTTCCGGCCACGCGTGAGGGACATACGGTTCACAGAAGTATACGTCTCTGCCAACAAAACCCGCCATAACGCCGTTTGGCAAATTGATTAGCCCAGCAAGGTCATCAGGTGGTTCTGCCCAATACAACGACGGCAACTCTTCTGCTAGTAGCTCTGGGTCCACGTCGTCTTCGTAGGGATTTGTTGATGTGGCCGCCGTGCCTGTTGCTAGTGATATTTCTGCGACGAAAAGGTACACACCTGCGGTAGAACGGTAGATCCGATAATGGGTGGCGAGCGAAGGCGTTTGGAAGCCGTATAGATTGGCAGACTGGCCGGGGTAGATGTCGACCAAGTTAGATCCGGGTGCGGGTGCAGATTCGATGTCCCTACCGCCGATTTTATAAACAAATGTGTAGGTATACAGCCGCGTCTCTTCGGTAAGCGAGTCAGTATCAGCGGGCAGTGTGTCAGCATCGGCTAACGCCGTAAGAGCAGTTGTAGGAGCTGCAATACCCATCGCAATCGGGCTAGCTGTATATCCAGAACGTATAGCTTTTGGCGCACCGTCGCCTGTGTAGAAAGTCCACTCTTCGGTGTCACCATTTATCTGCCCACGCGCCACGTCAACGTCTGAGTCCCAAGCAATCCACCCACTGGTCTCACTTGTGGAGTCTTGCCCGAACTTGTAAATACTCTGGGTAGATCCGGGCTTGATAGCGACCGTTGTGCTAGAAACATCTTTGGCGGGACGTAGCGCACCATTGAAAACAGCGCATTTGTCAGCTGTCTGTGCCTGAGTCTCACTTAGCCTTCTAGGTGGAGTCTTGGGCGAGATGCCACCAAACGCGCGAATAACGACGCCTACCATAGCCCCTTTCCTTTTGATTCCCTGACTCGCGAGAATACCATATTTATCAGCTATTTAATCGTTTGTTGTACTCGTCTAGGTCGAATGAATTCCCTTTGCTAGCGTTGACTTCGTAAGGAACTATGCGCAGGTTTGAAAAGCAGTGCAGGCCGCAGACCTTGTCGTGCACGATGGGGATGATGTGGTCAACATTATAATTGTTGCCCGTCTCGGCCCGCATACGCTTTGCATCCAGATACAGCTGTTGGACTTTTATTCTGTCTATAGGGCACCGAATCGTAGCGCGCTTCACGCGCCGCTTACGCAGCCTAGAGTTGTGGCGAGCGTTGAACCGCCATTTGGTGCGGTATTTATGGCGTTGTATCGCTGAACGGTATGCTCGCGTCTCTTCGCTCTGATTATCTTTATACTGCCTATAATATTTTTTGTAGTACGCACGGAAAGCCGGAGACTTATTTTTCTCTGTCAGGCACTGGATGCAGTGTTTTGAGTTGGTGTATCTCTCGCTTATGTGGCCGTGCTTACAAGGCTTACCAGTAAAATATCTTTTGTAGCCTATAGCTACGGCTTCGGCGCGAGATATTATCTCCTTGGCCATTGTCAGACAGGTTTACTTTTGAAGCTCGCCTGTGCGGATCATAGCCGCGATCTTGCCAGACCTGCCTTCTCCCACTTGGCCTGCCCACTTGCTATCTAAAAACTCCTCGGCGGCTTTGGCATACAAACCCTCAGCCATAGCGGCTAGCGCCTTTCGGAATGTTAGTAATGTAGGTAGGCCCATGTTGAAGCATAGATCTACAATGGCCATCTGCCGCACGTTATCGAGATCTGGGAACCATGAGAAGCATTCCAGCTCTTGATAACATAGGTAGATGTCGTTGATGAGAAGGACATCAGCTTCTTTCTGAGTGATGCCCCGGTCTTCTAAATTGCGACCGTAGCCAATGGTTAGCTTGTTGGCCGTGCACTTGTAAGGCTTCAGGCGAAGCCCCTCGTGCTGCTTGATCATACTAATAAGGTAATCCAAACCTAAGCCCCCCAACTCAGATTCACTACCTTGGTGGTCCTTATTCTTGTCGATGAGACGCACCAAAGTAGAATGATATTACCGCTGATACTAAGCCACCTAAGTAACCAAGTACAAGATTTATTAGTTCCATGGAGTTTTGTTCGGGGGGCATAACTGTAATCATGCCGATGTACCCACAGAAAAACGCGACCATAGTCAAAGCAATAAGCTTAGCGGTCCAGTCTTTCGAGAAGTTTTTACGAGCGTCTTGTTTATCAGCTGTTTCTAAAGCGAAAATGTCGACATCTAGCTCTTTCATACGCGCTTCAAAATTTAGCTCGGCTTTCTTTATCTCAGCGATTTGTTCGGGAGTAGCTTGCTGAAGTGCACGTTCAATCTTTTGTGGCACTGGGTCACAGCCTAAAACATCAGCTAGCATAGTCGCCGCCGCTCCGCCGACAGGGCCACCTAAAGCAGCACCAAGTGTTGGGGCTAGGCCACCAATGACACCTTTGATCTTGTCGAAGTTCATAGCTTTAGAGCCAAAGTAATTATGATGCCGCCCATACCAGTCAGTAGTGTTAAACCAACGGTAAACATGCGCTTGTTCATAGTATCTAAATTAAGATCGATACGATCCAGCCGGTTGAATATGGTCTTGGATCGCTCTTCGCACATGGCTTCGTGAGAGGCTATACGGCTTATAGCCTCCCAGTACTTGTCCATGTCTTTAGGCTGCTTCTGACTCTGTGCCGTCGCCACTATCATCACCCTTTACTTTTTGCGCGATAAGATTCGCTAAGTTAGTAACAGACACTTCGTGGATGATCGCTTGGCGACGTGCCCCGATCATCATCTCATTAGCCTGTGCATGTAAAGACAGTAACTCTTTCACTTCATCAGATAAGTCGTCAATGGCGTAAGTTACGTCGTCAATAGTAATCGTTGCAGCTTCTGTTTGGTCAGTCATTTACTGGTTTCCCATAAATTTATTCCTGCAATCATTCTATTAATTCTGTTGACTTTTGCAACAACAAGGTGGGCTAGGACAAGATAAAAATGATAAGGGCGGTAAGACAACCAAGCAGTACCAGTATAAGAAAGCCATAAACTATTTGCTCTTTCATTTCCGCCTGTCGGTAAACAGCGTCCTGTCGGTCTTTAAGTATCTGCTTACGCATATCGCGAAACTCGGCAAGCCCCTCTTTGCCGTACATCAAGCCAATCATCGACAGCAGCTCTTTTTGCTGCGCCTGTACCTTCTTTTTGGCAGCGAACGCCCTAGCTGCTTCAGCCTCTACGCTTTTCGAGAAGACTAGCTTCTTAAACGGGTTTACGTTCTTCGCTTTTTTCTCTGCGTATAACACATCCGATGCGTGGCCATACCACTGCCCTAGTTGCATCATTGTGTCTTCGGCTGAGCGTCCTGCTTCTACCATAGCTCTAACCATGGCATACGCCTTAGAGGCTCCGGCGATGGCGGTTACAGGGTCAATCACTTTGCAATCTCACATAAGGCGGGCAGTTGTAAATACCCGGAACGTACCATCGGTACCGCTTGTCTGATTCTGTGTACAGCTCTTTGTATTCACAAACCGTGTGGTAAACCACTCGTCTGCCTATGTATGCAGAAGTCCCTCCTTCCAATACTAGGTACAGCGCAATACCCACTACTCATTACTCATTGAACTCGGCGTCGTTGATGCTGGTTACTGTCTCAAAAGTAATCATTCGCCGATCGCAGCCTCTATATCTAATGCCTGTTGCTGAATTGCTTTCATCTTCTCAACTGTCGCCGCAATGTCTTGTACACCGTCTGTGCTGATGATTGGGATAGAGAAATCCCCCGATCTATCACCTAGCTGCCACGTTCCTTCTAAATGGGTATCTGCTGAGGTCGGTGTTGAGTAAGCTAAAGTAATCATAAGATGCGAACGTCTATGTCCCCCGAGCCATCAAAAGTTGTCTGGAACTTAGTGAAATGTCCTGAATCAAAGTCGATGTAATCCCAAAACCAATACCTATAAGACCCACCTACCTGAGCAGTAATTGCATCCGCCCGGTCTACAGAAACAATAGTCCCGTCCGTCGCCACAAAATCCAAAGTATCGAAAATCGTTGCTGAAACGGTGCCGGTAAGATAAAGCCAGAGACCATTGCTGCTCGTGCCAGATGTTCTCATTAAGCTATATATGGCGTAACCAGAGTAGCTGGTTGGACTGACTGATCCCGTAACCGTTGCAAATTTACCGTTGTAGGTGTTGCCAGAAAAAGTGTAGGAACCTTGGGTCACTGTATGAGTAGCTGTGTAAGAACTCGCGCCATAAAAGTCGGCTAGATCTATGGCTCCAGATGCAATGTTAACCAGACCTCTGACATCTGTATCATTCAAAGACACAGTAGTGCCTGACGTAGCGCCAAGCTCAAGATGGATGTCGTTCAGCGATATAGCGCCAGAGGTTTGGAGAGCCATTAGTCAGCATCATCCGCAGGCGCAGGTTCAGGCGCAGGTGCCCAAGGCATATCAGCATCAGACACTGCAAGCTGATCAATCTGCTTTTGGATCTGACCGTTGACGTGTGTCTCGTAGTCATCGACCACAACTGCCTGAATCCAACCAAGGACATCTTCCTCAGTAAGATCAGCAAACGCAATGTAGTCGTCCGCAGTTGGATCGCCGTTATCGAACGGAGTAGCGCCAGCAAAAGTGCCGACGTTACCGTCAGAGTCGGTGCCTGTTTTCTTCCAGTACGTTTGTACTACCGTGCCGTCCGAAGTGTTTTTCAGTCCGGTTACTTCCCATGTATATGTCATGCTCATTGTGATTTCCCCTTCAGAGATTCAATTTCTGCACGTAGTGCGTCGATTTGAGCGGATTGCTCTTTCATTGCTTCAACCAGCAAGCCGACTACGTTGCCGTAGCGAACCGCTAGGTGAGGCTCTTCTTCGCCAATGTCCGTTGCCTCGTAGACAACTTCTGGCAAAACTTCTTGTAACTGCTGGGCGATAAGACCCGTGGACCGTGTACCGTCCTTCTTGTAGTCGAAGGTGACACCGTCAAGTTTCTTAACTTTTTCAAGCGCGTCTGGAATAGTCTCAATGTTTTCTTTGAGACGGATATCAGAAGTTGATCCGTAAGCTGTTACGTTACCTACTACGATAAGATCTCCACCGGGAGTCTTACGCATATCGACGCCGCCGTTAGAGTCCTCAAAGTCCATGTTTGAACTTGAGCCAGACGCTCTATACCGATCGCAGATAAGGTTATCGAGGCGGTTTGCCGCGCTTGGGTCTAGGTAGTAGCCGGTGTTGTTAACGTCATAGAATATTGTTGCTCTGGCACTGTTGAAGTACCCGTTTCCACCGCCGTCGATACCGGCTACGTTAGTCGTGTCATTACGGAATACAAAACCACGGTTAGTGCCGGTACTCATACGGAAGTACATGTTGTAGTCGGAGGTTGTTTCTCCGTTTGTACGTCCACCGTAAGTGCTGTTACCGGCAGACGACATGTAAATGGAATAGGCAGAGCCACCAACTCCGTTCCAGAAGCCAATGCCTCGACCATCTCCAGCCTCTGTTTTGTAATCGTTTGAGTGGATTACATTGAATCGAGAGGTAGAAGCGTTATCCGAGTAGTAGCCGGTGTTGTTTACGTCGTAGAAAAGTGGCGCTCTGAACGAACCGGTAGATTCTGTGTACCCTACCTCTCCAAAATATAACCGATCTGCATCCGTCAGGTGTTGTATATAAGCGGTCCTTGCAGTGCCGCCTGCGCTGTGGAATGAGATGTACGGATTGCCTGAAGAATGGACGGCGATGTTACCTGCACTAGACATAGCGCTGGTAGAGCCTACCGTAAGTGAATTGACTCTTATAAAATTAAACAGGCTAGTAGAGCCATTCTGTGTGTAATACGCAGTGTTGTTCCCGTCATACAAAACATTTTTGTAGTAAGCAGGACCATTCGAGTAATGGTTTAGATACAAGCCATGACCAGACGACTTTGAGTCTAAGTGCAGGTTACCGTTAGTCGTTGCAACAGTTGCTCGGTTTGAAATGTTTCCGTTTGTGCCAATAGCTAGATACTCGCTCCAGCTTGTGTTTGGACCAAAGCGAGCGCCACCTCTAAAGATATTTGCGTCGTTGGATGCTGAGTCTGGATCTACGTAATACGCGGTGTTGTTTTTGTCATAGAAAATTGGTGCTCGCATCGACCCAGCGGCTTGTGCCACTCCACTGTCATCAGCGGAAAACTCAATAGTCGTCCAGCCCGAATCTACAACCTCAAAGCTTCTTCCGCTTCCCGAACCAAGCTGTACGGTAAGGGTTCCTTGGAGTCTGTCAGCCGCTCGTCCTATCCAAGCCTCGCCAACATTGTTTTGGCTTTGATTAAACGTACCGACCTGAATCCGCCCGTTGAAGTTGGCAGATATGCCACTGCTGGCTGGATCTACGAAATACGCAGTGTTGTTGTAGTCGTAGAAGATTGGTGCTCTTGACGAACCAACAATATAATTATTACCGGACTTATCAAGCTCCCAGACATGATTACCATCACCAGTGTAAAAAGTTATATTGTAGTTAGCTTGGGCGGTTGTACCTAAAGCCCAGTTATTAGTATTTGTCGCAGTTCCTGCATACGCCCATCTAATACCCGCCCAAGTTGTCTGTGAAGGAACATCTATACGAATACCTTCAGACCACGATTGGCTCTGTGGTTTTATAACTAAGTTTTTAATTACACCTGCTGTAGTGCTTGCTGGATCTAGGTAATAACCAGTGTCGTTGCTGTCATAAAACAAAGGCGCACGTATATCTGAAATATGACTTAGGTAATCAGTGTTGAGCGTACCGTAAGACGCGTTATCAATAATGAATTCGATGCCGGATGTGCTATCCGACATGACATTAAGAACACCAGAGTTGTAGATGCCAACACGACCCCATGCCGCGCCAAGTCTTAGGTCAAACGCACCCTGACCTTCTGCGTTAGAAACTTTATAGCCACTGTCATTGGTGCTAAATGTAACTCTATTGCTTGAACCGCCCGCTAATACAAACCCACCGTTATTCGGGTCAACAAAATATCCGGTGTTTGCTGAGTCGTAGAAAATCGGCGCTCTTGCGTCTGGCTGATCTAACAAACGACCATCGTTATCAATCCACGACTTATCTGAGCCATCGCGCCGGAACTGAACGATTCGGTTAGACGCATTGTCACCTACAATGTACCAGCGATTAGAGTGGTACTGGATCTTGCCGTTGGCTCCGGGATTACCTTGCCAGTCACTTGTTGCCGCAGATCTGATCTCACTATGCGTAATATCTAACGCACCAGATCCACCATTAAAGTCAACATCACCGATAAAACTAGCCGCGTTAAAACGTGACGTACTTGCTGGGTCTGCGTAATACGAAGTGTCGTCTTTATCGTAGTAACGAGCAGCGTAGAGGTCAGCAGCGTTTACGTTGTGTGAATACAAGACCGACTGCTTAAGATCGATCTGTACCTTCTTGGTGATGTTAGACGCTGTTGGCTCGGCTGAGTTTGAGATACCCGTACAGCAGTTGCGTCCATCGCCCGTACCACTTGCCTCTCGAACGTAGACGTTGAAGCTGTGCCAGTACGCAATACGTGGGAACCAGAAACCTAAAGTACCGTTGTTGTTGAACACCTTAACGTAGGTTAAACGCAGGTCTCCGTTGTTAACCCCTGAATAACTGATGATGGTGTTGTTGTACAAGTAGCCTTGCACCATAAAACTAAATGGCGGGTGAGTAGTGTCATACGACTTACCTGTCACCTCCATGATAAACGACGCGCCGTTCTGTACTGACGAGTTTATGTCGGTAGTGATTAGCGTACCGTTGACAAAGTCACTCTGAGAGTGCTTCCAGTGCTGCGCCTTGTTGTCATTTTTGTCTGCAAGATACCCAGCAATTTTGCCGCTTACGACAGTGTCGGCTGGGTTGAGGAAATACGTTGTGTCGTTGGTGTCGTAGAAAATAGGAGATCTAGAGCTTCCATACGAATAGACATTACCGCCAGTATCAAACCGAGCCGCATGGGTTCCGCCCGTGGCAGTCCCAGTTACATTGGTGTAGATATCAAGATAGCCGCCAGTATTAGTTCTTCCCGCCCAGATCTGGTTGCTTCCGTTATTACCTAGCTGTATGTGGTTCCAGCCCAGTGCGCCGTGGTAGTTGTCTGAAGTGTCATAGCGAGCCTTTACAGTGGCTTGGCTACCGTTAGTGCCAGCAACTACCTCGCCAGAAAATCTGGCGTTACCAGAAGCGTCGATACCCGAGTGATTTGTATTCCCAGAACGGAAGACAAAGCCGCGATTAGTGCCGCCTTCCATTCTAAAGTACATGTTGTAATCAGAGTTAGAGTCGCCAGTAACTCGCCCACCGTAGGTGCTGTTGCTGGATGCAGACATCCATATCGAGTATGACCCGCCACCAGCGCCATTCCAAAAGCCAATGCCTTGTCCGTCACCTGCGTTAATCGAAACGTGTTGTTGATTGATTCGATTGAACTCAGAAGTTGATGCTGGGTCTGAGTAGTACGCCGTGTTGTCCATGTCGTAGACAATCGGGGTTTGTAACTCGTGGTAGATATACGTTCTAGCGTTGTATGACGAGACCGCCCAAGAACCATCACTAGATAGAATTCCGAACCCGCCAGTATCGCCGTAGATGTACCCTTCGATATTTCCATCGCCGTCACGGAATTTCATGCCACCAGAACCGGCGTTACCCCATTTAAAGTTGAGGTAGTTGTTATTGCCCTCGTCGTAAAAGCGGAGGTTGTCGTTGAAATGGACCTGACTTAAGTAATCAATCGATGCGTTATTGGACTGTATTGATCCAACGCGCAAGGCATAACTGCCTGATGGTGCCGATGTGGTGCCTAGTGAAGCGCTTGAAAGAATGCTGTTGCCAGCGGGATTGAGGTAGCGCGACGTGTCGTTGCGGTCATAAAAAATGTCTGCCTTTGCATTTCCTAGAACCTCTAAAGTTCCCCCGTTCTCAACTCTCAGTCGATATGCGGAGTCAGTACGGTTATAAATTGCCCAGCCATTGCTGTCTGCGCCCATCGACCACAATTCGCTACCGTTCGACTGCACATCCATCCAAACGCCGTTCGATGTACCCTCTAAGAAAATGCCTTCGTTTAGCGATGTTTTTACGTGGAGGGGCTTTGAGGGTGCCGTACTGCCTATCCCGACCATACCGCTAGACCGAAGGGTCATTACGGTTGGTATATTCGCGTCACTAACTGGAGACAGGTTCCCATGCCCTAACTTGAAGTGCATAGCAGTTCGGGAAAATACGCCTGAGTTTTCCCACCTTTCTAGATCTATATCAGCCAATCCCGCATAGACAACGCCACTTGTCCCGTCGCGCTGTAAGCGAAGAACATTAGTTTGCGAATCAGTGTGAGTTACGCCGCGCGATGTGGCGATGAGCGCGGTATTTGTATCTGAAATCGCGCCTCGATCTGAAGCCGTTCTGCCTAGCGTCGTAAGACCCGTCGCAGTAATATTGCCTAGATTGGTCAGGTTACGGCTAGAGTCGATAACGGTTGTGCCACCCATTTGCAGCCCGCCGTTATGAATGCTTAGGTTGCCATTCCCATAAAGGCGCAAAAGGTGATCCGCGCCCCAGTGCCCAATCGATACAAAGTTACTATCCGAGCCTGACGCCGCCCAGTAGTAGCCTATAGCACCAGCATTTTTAGTGCTTCCTGCGCTTCCAAAAAAGTGACCATGAAACTGCCCCGCCGTCATGTTTGCGGCAAAAGCGTTGCTTGCATGAATAAAGGCTGACGAATTGGATGACGTAATAGCAACTACAGGTGAGCTTGCAGTCCCGCTTCCCGATGCCGTAATTTTGCCCGAGGAAATGGTTCCTGCAAAGGTTGCGGTATTATCACCGTCCAGCCTTAACGCTGTCGTTGCGTTCGATCCATCATAAGTTTGGAATGACAGAGAATAGTTGTTGACTAGCCCCTCAACGATACGAGCATCGCCATTTGCCCAATCCAACATCCCGCCCGAAGGCAGATCAAATTCGGTTCCATAAACTGCCCCGGTGCTAGTAATACTGCCCGAGGAGATGGTGCCCGTACTTGTTATAGCATTCGCACCCATATTCAGAGCGCCAGTCATCGTACCGCCAGCCAGCGGGAGCTTCGTCGCAATCGAGTTGGTTACTGTGGTCGAGAAGTTAGCGTCGTCGCCGAGAGCCGCCGCAAGTTCGTTTAGCGTGTCCAGCGTACTGGGAGCTGAGTCAACAAGACCACTGACCGCAGAATCTACATAGGCAGTCGTCGCTACCTTAGTGCTGTTGTCAGAGGCAGATTGGGTTGTTGCCGTAACAGCAGAAGCCAATGAACCAGTGTATGAGTTAGCGTGAACTGTTCCTGACAGATACAGGTTTCTAAAACGAGCCGCTGACGTAGAGAAGCCAAGGTCAGTATGGTTGTCAGTCTGCGGATATATCTTCCCGTTAAGGTCGATGTTCATTATGTGGTTGCCGCCAGCACTGAACTTCAGGTTATTGCCTGACGCTTTTAGGAAGTCAGAAACTGTTAATGACCCACTGCTAGTAATCGCGCCCGAGCTGATGGTGCCTAAACCGCTTATATTTGCGGAGCCATCAATCTCAATATCGGCTGACCCATTGTTTGTAATGTGCAAGTTTCCTGAGTCGGAATACTTGTTGTAGAAATACCAGTTAGAGCTACTACCTTGTATTCTGATGCCGTGATCTGCTTGGTATTTGTAAAGATGGAGAGTGTCGGTATTAGTTGTGGTCCCTGCACTAATAGCCGTTGCAAAGGTAGAGGTTCCTGTAGCGGTAATAGCTCCCGAGGAAATAGTGCCTAGCGTTGCATCACCGTTTTGGGCTATTCGCGTGGTGCCGTTGACCATCAGGTCGCGAAGAACGCGAACGTCGCCGTTATTGCGAACTTGGAACGCAGTGCCAGCGCCTGTTTGCGTCTCAAAAACGCTGTAACTACCAGAGGTTCCGGTGTTGCGAACTCCTAGTCCGGTCAGATTGGTTGCGTTAGGTGTAAATGATTGACCTGTCTGACGCACAATTACGTTATCGCTACCGCCATTCGTGCCTATCTGTAGATCTGTAGGTCCGTTACTGCTTATGCCGGTAATGTTCTGCAACGCACGGGCGCTGGTTAGGACCGAGGTGGTTCCTATCCTTAGATCGCCCTCTTTAATATCTACATTGCCGTTGCCATTAACAACCAGCCTTGGTCCATACGCTGTTCCATTCCAACCGCCTAGCTCTACACCGTTGTAATCTGACAGCCCAAGCGTGATGCTTGATGTGCGGAATATTTTTGGCGCACCCCAGCTTCCATACGAGCTTCCGCTTCCAAATGTGATCGTCCCCGACGCATCTGAAAACGATAATCCAGTAGTTGTGAGCGCACCCGTCATCGTACCGCCCGCTAGCGGGACGTGGCCAACTTGGCTATACGTGTAAGCTGTATTCCAATTGGTGTCGTTATAATGAGACAGGCCAGAAACACTTGTGCTTAACGAAGCAGTAGACGCCTGATTTGAAGCGTTCCCAATAAAGATGTTGCCATCGTTTAGGTTGGGGGTAGCGTTGGATCGCCCTGCGCCATACACCTCACCGCCACCATTAGTCGCATCTACTCTAGTGACCGTGCCTAGATTCTGAATTAAGTTGCCTTCTCCTGTGGGGGGCGTGTTTACAAATCCACCAGAAGCCCCAACATAGATCGTATCCCCCTCAGAAAACGAAGAAGTGTCTACGCCAGAGATGCGGCCCATCAAAATACCGCGCCCCTCTTCTTCATCAGCAAGAGTTTCAGCAGCGATAAAATGTGCAGGCATTGTAGAGGCAGTGCCTGCTAGTGCAGGAGTAACTTCGAAAGTGGCCGCCCCAGAAGTACCTGTCTGGTGTACAGGTGTGCCCTTAGCAATAGAAGAACCGGAAGTATTTTTAATAGTGACTTCAACAGTTTCCGCACGGACGTTTTGCAGGTCGGAGCCATCACCGTCAGCGGGCAAACCAGCGGCAGCTATATCGTCAAGTGCCGCAGCAGTGACACGAAGTTCTACCTTCGTGCCGTTAGAAAAAGAAGCGGCAGTCGTTCCATCCTGCCCACGCACAACCGTCAGGTCATTACTACTAATCGCAGTGACCTTGACGACTTCGATAGTGGGCGAGGCCGTGTCTGTATCAATCGTAAGATAGATGTAGTCGCCAGACGACAGCGTTGGCAACCTAGACGCATCAGCTACGCTGATTGTAGTTTGAGTTGCGTTAATCGCTGCCGAAAGCGACGTGCTTACGTTGTTAGCAAACTTGACTGCCATAGGTTAAAACCTCAATAAAATCAATGACTTAGGAGACGGTCACTTCCCAAGTTATCGTCATCGAATCTTGACTGCCTTTGTTTACGACCGAGAAGGTGGTTCTGCAGAGCATGTCTCCACCAGAAGCAGCGTTAAACAAACCGGCTTCAGTAATCGCACCGGTGCCGTCGCCTGCGCTGAATGTTGCGACATAGGTGACGACGTTGCTAGATACTGTGGTCGAAGTGAGTGCTTCACGGTGCGCCTGCGCGCCAAGAGCTGTGTTACCAGCAGCTGGGCTTGTAGAACCTGTACCAATGGCCATGTGAGACATAGCGTTTGTGGTAGCGTCCTTCATACGACTTGCGACGTAGTTTTTACCAGTGGTTACGACTAAGTTAGGGACCTGCTGTACCACTTCACCGTTTACGGCGATCGACAGGTGCCCCTTTAGCGTCAGATCATCATTTAACATGGATTACTCCTAGTTGTTGATCGGTGCGACATTTATGGCACCTGCGTTTAAAAGGGAAGAGGCCGACGACCTCTTATTAAAAGTGAGGACATCGCTAATCGATACAGACTCATCGAGGCCCTTACTTATCTGCTTAGATTCTACCTCTGACAGAGACAAAGAATCAGATTTATTTGTACTGAATGTGATATCCGCTTGCTCAAGTACGCTCAACACTTCTGACTTGCCGATGCCTATATCCAGCACTGGGTCATCAGAAACAGCTACTGAGTCAGTAAAGTCACGAACGGCGGTGAACACACGACTAAAGTTATCAGTGACACCTACTACGTTGCCTTTTCTAGCCTGCGTGTCTTTAGTAAACGCATCTACCGTGGCTGAGTCGTCAATAGTGAATGCATCAGTGAACGTCCGATTAAACACCACCGTTCGGCCAAAGACCTGCGAAATGGCTACAGCGTCTGTCTTATTCAGACCGACAGCCAGCGTACTATCATCAGATACTGTGGCCGTCTCAGTGAACGTACGAGCAGAAGTTACTACTCGCGAGAAAGACTCAGATATGGTTACGCTATCGCTATCGGGACGTGAGTAACTAATCGCTGGGCTATCGGCTACAGTCGCCGTGTCGCTGAGTGGTTTGTCGACATCAAGAGAGTGTTGCTCTCCCATATACAAAAACTCTGTTTCGTTCTTGCCATAAGAGATAGTGGCGTTCTCAGACACAGAAGTGCTATCAGCAAAGTCTCGTATAAACGACACCGTGCGACTCAGATTATCCGTAATATTGGATGTATCTTGGAGGACCTTACTAAGACTCAGCGCTGGGGCATCCGTAACTACTGGTGTGTCTAACAACCCCTTGCTAAACGCCACAGAATGCTCGTCAGCGAACGATATGCTGTCTGCTAAGCCTTTGCCCACGGTTATTCTAGAATCGTCAGAGAAGCCAAAATTGTCTTCAAAAAGACGATTGATAATCAGTAGTACGAAGATCTCTTCCGTAACCGCCGCTGTATCGGCCAACACCTTACCTACATCGAACGACGCTATCGCTTCTAGCAGGGAAGGCTGATCAGTTAGTGATTTAGAAACATCAAACGTAGTCTGCTCACTAATGACTACCGGATCGTCGCCACGGAAGTAGCGGTTAAGTGTGTCAGGATCTAGTACGAGGTTAGTGGCGTTGGCGTCGCGGAAAAATACCGTAGATATGAGGTTGCGGCGGGCAACCATGGCTTGTAGTTCAGCAAAGCCAACAGCTGCGTCGAAGGTAGGCTTCGATACACTAACTGATGCCTTTCGAAATGCAGGCGCAACGACTTTCGGGCTGTTGTATTCGACAGACGCCCGTATATTGCGCGCGTGAACAAACAGCCGAAATGCCATTAGTCGAAGTCACTCCTCACCTTGAGCTTAATCAAGTCGTTCACTGTTTGCTTGCCGCCGTCTGAGAACGTGATCTCTAGCTCACCCTCAAAAGTACCTGCCGTATCCAACGTACCTTCTGGGAAGTCTGTAGCTACTTTGCCGCCCGTAGCGTCAGTGATTGTGCAGGTGAGGGTGCTTTTTACTGAAGTACTACCTAGTTCACGGATGCGAAAACGCACAGAAGCACCCGTGAGGTTTATGGGTGCCCACGTGGCGTCGTTATCTTCATCTAATGTAGTCCCGGCAGCTGCCGTATTGCTGTCTTTCAAGGTAAAAGTCAGCTCTGGTAACGTGTCGCCTGTGACTAGATTGAGAGTGTCTGAATATGCCATTTTAGCTCCCTTCTAAGTGCTTTGGCGTTCGTTTACTTTGTAGGCGCTACACCTGTTGTGCCCTGTACCTCGATATTCAACGCGTTAGCGAAAGCTGTGTAGTGAGCCTGCGCACGTTGTGCGTTGCCCGCATACTCGCTGTCTTTGCTGTAAGCGCGGTACAAGATGTAGTCGGTTACCACGTTGCCGTAGATATCAGGAAGATCCATGTTTCCGGCAACGTCGTCATACGTAGACCCGTCAGCTGGCTCAGCAACGTCCGTTGGGAACGCTGAGTACGTGATTTCTACACGCGAAGTAGTAAGCGCAGGTGGGTATACAAAGAATGTCTTTGGGTCTCGTGGGTCATACGTGAAGTGCACAACATCCAACTCGCCGGACAAGCCATACCAGTTGGGGATCTGAGCATCTAGTACTTCACGTGCGACCATACGGACAGCTTTGCTCGTGCCAGCAGCCGCAGAGTTGCGGATAACATCGATTAACTTCGCACCATCCGAAGGTAGAGACTGCTTTGCGCCAGCGACACACTCAACAGTGGCGCTCTTGATGGTGGCGTCAGGGCGATATAACACAACTTCCCTTTGGCCATCATTAAAGTAGCGCACTAATTCTGGTACGGGCCAGCGAACAGATGTCGTATCTTGAAGAATATCGACTACGCGATGAACAATAGATTGTGCTGATATAGCCATTTCTTACCTCACTAAAGGTCGAATTCTAACGCGGGTTCCGCCGCGAACTTTGCCTTGGTGCGATTCGATTCTGGCAACGTGTCGCTGCTCACGAGCCTTACTAGCCATCTCAACGGCCAAAGCGGGGTTAAAAAATACGGTTTGGGGCATACTTGCCAGTTTAGCGATCGCTTCCATAACGATGGCGTCACCCCAATAATCAAACAAGTCTGTCTCTACAGACGTAGCTGAGCGCGTAGGCGCTAGTGCTGCTGACACTTTTACTGAGTAACGGTCGTCTGGGAATACGTTGAATCGAAGTGCTAACGCTTCGTCCACACGTCGCGTGTAGTACGCGGTAGGCTTGCCATCTCTTACGGACAGCGAGTAAGAATCTTGCTCGAAAATGCCGCTAAGTTCTTTGTCGTCCAAGCGAACAGACAAAATCTTAGACACACGGAGCTGCCGATTAGGCAGATCAACGTCGTAGCTGTTAACATCTTTAGACGTAAAAAACGTATCAAGAGTCTGGCGCATCACGTTAGTGCTGTCACAAAACTCTATAGCGGCATCGAGAATTGCCTGAGACGCAGTTGGCTCTGGACAGCCTTGTACATAAGGCATCACTCTAGAGTAAAACTTATCAATACTAATCATGACAGCGCCCAGACGGTCTTTTTGTCACTGAATTCTATCAGCTACCCTTGCTTTTTGCGAGTTTTGGGTTCCGCCTTCGGAGCTGGCTTTTTGGCTTCCTTTTGCATGTTTAACTCATGCTCAAGCTTAGCTCCCGCTTCAGTGGGTACCCAACCCTCACCTTCTAGTCTCGCTACTATCACTATCTTGTCATCGTGACGGATACGAAGTTTGTTGGCTAGGATCTCTCCACCATGTTCTTTGATAAAGCTATTAACGTCCATTAGTAGTCTCCAAATAAAAAAGGGACCCCGAAGGGTCCCTCCGACTATAACACCGGATTAAGATGCTGAGCCAACTTGCGCAACTACGAGCGCCTCTGGCTTAACAACTTTCCGACCGTATACAGCCAGACCACGAACGATGTCGCCGAAGTCAGTCTGGTTACGGAGTGGTTCAGTCTTGTTGATTGTCATAGCGAATGAAGTCGCGTGGGTAGTACCAGCGATCATTGTACGACGTGCCTTAGCGTCTGCGAGGGTCGCACCACCAGAAGTAGCGTCGAGGCCTGATACAAGCGCTTTAGCAGCTGCACCGCGTGGAAGCAGGTTAGAAACGTATACAGAGAAACGGTCCAACATGCCGATCTTGCCAGTACGGATAGTGCTTGACGCATCACCCATAAAGTTGGCTTGAGCGATGTCTGACTGCATAAGCAGGTGACGCTCGAAAGGTGACATGATCAACCAACGGCCATCTTCTGGTACGTTCTGCTCATCAAGAACAGAAGACATACGAAGAATCGCGTCGAGTACGTTTGCTGGAGTTGCTTCATCAATAGGAGCAGTGTCAGTACCGAGGTTGTACGCTGCAGAGATTTCGCCCGCAGTAGCACCTTCGTTAGCAGAGTCAGGACCTTCAGTTACGAAAGAGTTGAAGAATACTTCGTTCTCGATCGCGATCTTGAGCTGCTTAGCTGCATCTTCTGTGAACATGTTCATCAAGTCCATGTCAGACTGATAAGCAAGAACGTCGTTCACCTGAACGCCGAAGTACTTACCCTTGTTGATCTGCATGTCTTGGAAGATCGGAGTGGGTACTTCATAGCTCAGAGTCTGACCAACAGTGTAGTCAGAGATGCTGATTGAAGGTGCAGTACGGATACGTACAGTATCACCTTGGTTGGTCAACTCGCCTTCGTAGTCTGTGTTGCAGATCTCAGAAAGGATAGTGTTCTGGTAGAACTTCGCGAGAAGCTTGCCTGACCAGAGAGTTGGGATAAACGAACCGGAGTACGTTGGGTTGGTAGTAAAACTACCTTGGGTTGGGTATACCGTAGCCATGATGGCCTCCTAAAACAGATTGGTTAATTACGCCGTTACACGCCCCTGCATGTAAGCAGCATCAATTTCAGCTTCAAGTTTGTTGGCCTGCTCTAACTTGCCCATGCTATTCAACTGCGCAGCTTTCTGGAACATTTTCTGAATGTCAGCATTCGTATATGTTTTGCCTTTCTGCGAAGTAGGCGTAGCGTTCGAGGCGGTTCTAACAGGTTGAATCTGACGCTCAAGCTCTTCAGCAGCAGGCTTCTCTTGGGCAAGCTCTTCCTTGACCATGCTAGATCTAAACATGTCAACGTAGTATGCAACGCCCTCGGCATCCCCCGACTGATAAGCTTGAAGAGCAATGGTACGGCGCGGTGCGCGTAACACCGGGTCTACTTCGTCTAGCCATGCAATCCAGTTTGGATCGGAATCCAACTGCTGGAAGTCTGGTACTAGCCTATGTAGCCTAGCTTCGAAAGTCGTCTCGCTGATGCGGTTGTCTGCATTCCCAACTAAGTTTCGCAACTCTTGGTTTTCAGCCTTTAACGCTTCGAGCCTACCTTCGAACTCCGCCGCAACTTCGCGGGCGACCTTACGCTGAACTTCAATAAGGTCTTCCCCAAAGTTTTGCACGTCTTCATCAGTAACCAACTTCTGTTCCTGCTTCGGCACTTCTTTGGCTTTCTTAGCCAATGACTCCTTGAGCGCTTCAAGCTCCTTCGTCAATGACCTCACCTCAGAATGAAGTTGTGGAACCTCTTTGTCGTACATACCTTGTAGGGTCTTGTACTTCTGCTTCCACACAGCAGGATCTTCATCAGTATTTTTTGGCTTAGTTTCCTGTACAGGTTCAGGCTCAGAAACTGATTCTGCCTCTACTCCTTGTTGCTCTGCTTCCTCGACAACGGATTCAACTATGGGTTCTTCAGAAGGCGCGGCCTCCTGCGGTACTTCCATAGCCTGCTCCGCCTCTTCGGCAAGCTGCTGCTCAAGTTTCTCGATTTCCTCTATCTTCTTTGCTACCTGCTTAGGTATAGCCATTTACAAACTCCTTTAAGCTCCAACTCTGTTTCACGCTCCTGTCGGTATGCGATCTACGTAATGGTTTGCTAGGATTAAAAAATGCGTCAAAGACGCTCCAACACCTCTTGCGATTCGTAAACCGCTTCGAGGAATTCTTTAAGGATAGTCGCCTTGCCCTGAAGCCGGTGTATTGTCGATGGATCGTCGGCCTTAACGAGGCTATCTAAAACCTCCGCTAACTTGGCCTCGAACAACTCCAATAACGCCTTATTCTCGGGCGACTTACAGCGCACCAGCGCCATAAGTTGTTGTTTTTCAGGCTTATATCCTATAAATAGGCTCATATATACGCTCCAGCAACATGTCCGTCAAGAACCATTCGGCCTTGGTGACACATAGTTACTGTCGCGTCCTCCTACCGGAGAACCATCCGGCAAAATATTTTGCGGTGCCACGGGCTGTCCACCCTGCTGAGGCCCCGCCATTTGCCCCGCCATGGCTGCTATCTGTTGTTGCAGCTGCTGAATAACCATCGCCTGTTGTTGCAGCTGTGAGGCTGTCTGACGGTCTGGGACGATGCGGTCAGGGTTGGTGTTAAGATTCAGAGCAGCGTCGCGCAAAAGTTCTGCCGCGCCGTCCATACCCACGATCTGTTGAGCCACTGGGCTGTTAAGCACAAGCTGCAAGAACTCGTTCCGCCGGATCGCCTCCGCTTCTTTAACAACCAAGCTACTAGCACCACGTGCGCTTATATGTAAATCCCCTACCAAGTCGGGGTCATCAGCGTATCGTAGATTGTCGTGGTACAAGCGCTCGACGGCCGGAACGATGATGTTTTTATCAATGTTGTTGATAACCTGCTTGATGCCCTTACCTGCGTTAGAGATAAGCATAGAGAGGCCAGAAGACGTTCTACTGGCTCCGGGCGTGTGACCCCCAGTCATGTACTTGGGAATCATCGTATCTTCGTCAGCGCGCTCTGAGAACTTCTCAAAGACGGCCATAAGCTCTTGCGCGTTACTGTTGGGTTGGAAGAATGAAAGCGGCGGTGAACCGTCGTTGTACTCCGAACTGCGGAACTGCCAGATCTTCCATGGGTGCATCTCAGAGATGTCTTCGCCTGTAGGCAACCGGCTGATGTTTACACCCACCTGCGGACCAGACGAAATGCCCATGTTGTTAGCGAGCGCTCTCGCTGTAGCGTTGACCATTGCTTGCGAATCGCGGCACAAGTCAGCTACGCCCTTACCATCTACAGAGCCGGGCTTCGACTCGTAAGAGGTGAGATAATAGGGCTTTCTACCTAACGGGTCATAGTTAAGTACAGCACGTATTACAGTGCCACCAATCAACCAAACCTCGCAGGGGTAGCTCAGCGACGGATCTTCAATCTCTTCCTCGGGTACTCCCCACTCAAGGAGCAATTTACCGGAAATGCTGTCCCATAACTGTAGGGCGTCTACCAGATCGTCAGTGTTGACAGCCTCTGGCTCGTACTTGCCCTCGGCTTCTGCTTTCGCAGAATCCAGCCACAGCCACTCATTGAGCATGCCTTGGTTGAAGTCAGCTAGCACCGTGCGAATAGCGTCGTCATTGTAACCGGGTACGCCCAGCAGGCTCTGTAAGTCGTCCTGCGTCATGCGGTGACGCTCAATCACATACCCGTCGTTGAGGTTCCATGCCCATGGCGCCCAGTACAAATTGAACGGGTCGACGCGCTCCCACTCATTTCGGATCACTACGTTGGGAACTAATTTTCCGTCCTGCCACTGCATGACTTTACGCCGACGCTTGACCGGCCCTTTCATTACAGCGAACGGGAACGTAACGATGTCATCAATAAATTCATTAAATGCCTGATACCACCCACCTTCGAGTAGCTGGTCTTCCATGCGGCGCTCCATGCGCTCTACACGTTCTTCAGCTTCCTCTTTAACGAGGTGCATGGTCTGGTCTTTCATACTGAGTGCAGCTTGGCGCATCTCTTCTTCAGACGGCATCTGCCCTGTAGACTGCATCGCCTGCATAATCTGCTGAGACAATGTTGCCTCTAATGACTGCATTACTTCTTGCGGCAGGTCGGGTACGGGTGTAGCTGCGATGGCCCATGGCTTGTCTTGGCCAGTACCTAAGAGAGTGTCACGAAGCCAGCTGGTTGCTGCACGACATTTCACTGACGTGAGCTGTACGAAGATGTCAGAACCACCCTGCTCTTGTATCTCTGCCAATACATCAGGGTCATAGTCACCGTTGCGCTGGCGCACACACTGGATCATACGTTCTTCTAGTTCTTGCTTAGAATCTTTAGAGACTTCCCATCGCCGACGTACGTGTGCCGCAAGCCCTTGGATGTACTCTCGATTTTGCATTTCGTCGCTGCGGCGTTTGGCTTCTGCTTCCAAATCAGCAACGGACGTAAGGGCCATGCCATTAACAGTGGCCATAGGTTCTACTCCGGCAGACGAGGCTCTGGACGATTGTATCAGTAACTACCCTATTATCAAGTATAGACATAGCGTACACGCTTCACCTCGCGGCTGTGAGCGGCCGCTGTAGACCCTCTGAACTGAAGGTCCAATATACTGTCCGCGTACTGATTTGCGTCGTGTATGTGGGAGTACTCGTTCTTCTCAGGCTTGTCCTCTAATTCACCATTGCGCTTTTTCTTGTAGCGGTACCCGTGCTTAAAACCTTTTATCAGCATGCGACAGCTGGGGTCTATGAGGTACATCGCCTCCCCTTCTGTCTGCTGACTAAGAAGTCTCTCAACCGCTTGGATGCGATACTCCGGTTTATTACTAGGTGGTTTTACGCAAGTGAAGCCCGCATTGCGCAACGCGTCGACCAACGTCAACTCATTGAGTTGTTGCTTCATAAAACCAGCAGGGTCAGGTGCACATACCATCTCAAAGCCGGGGTAGGTATTCGCAACGTGCGGAACCAGTTTCAACCGTATAAAGGTCTCGATCCCCATGTTCTCAGACGTTATTTCTGAGAGGGTAAGCACTCTCCCTCGCGGATCTCTTTGTTTAAAGATTGCGCAAGGCGTTCGACCAAAGTCAATTCCCACAACGATCGGGTAGTCTGGCAGAGGTATGGGTTTAAGCTCACCATCAGCCACATGAAAGTCGCTAACAAAACTGCGCTCATAAACAGGGGTCCCAGCCAGTGACCGCCCGAACTTGTTCCTGATATAAACATCAATCCAGTCTTCAGTTTTTCCTTCAGCCAGCTTTTCATAGTAACCCTCGATCAGGTTTTCTTTCCAATCGGCTTCGTCACTAAGCGCGTCGGGCTGCATGTAAATCTTTGCAGTATCCGGCGGCTCCGACATATATGTCTCCCAAAACGTATCAGTATCCGGCGCGTTTGTCGCTCCCCATATATGTGCGTTGGGAGAGCCATCATCCATAACACACCCACCTTTTGCTACCGACGGGTACCGGCCAACACGACCTTGCAGCGCGTTAAAG
>Ga0208162_1000337_pt1 | contig 27496 bp, 29 predicted proteins | sample CB_VirMetaG_4_FD_184539 | JGI IMG/M metagenome (GOLD analysis project Ga0208162, IMG submission 184539) | Freshwater to marine saline gradient viral communities from Chesapeake Bay - CB_1508_1M Viral MetaG (SPAdes) (version 4) | ecosystem: Environmental > Aquatic > Marine > Coastal | place: USA... | reverse complement strand
ACCAGTTCTAGAATTAAATATTCCAGAATATATCATTGAATTAAATCTATGATTTTGCTTATTATCATCTTCTACTATATAAGCTTTAACACCTAAATCAACATCTGTATTATTATAACCACCACGTATTCTAGACTCTTCTACATACCAATCACTAGCTTGTGTAGTATTGTACGCTCCTGGTATAAAAGTAAAATCTTCTATAGGTCCAAAAGTAAGACTATCACCAGCTGATGGTAGTGGAGTTGGTGCTACGTTTACTGTAATAACAGCACCAGAAACACCTGTTATATATACATCGTTTGTAAAAGCAGATCCAGAAGCTGTATTTTGTAAGACTTGACCTACAGCGGGTTGTCCATTTACACCAGTTAAAGTTATACTTGTTGTACCACTAACATAAGCTCCAAACCCATCTTCAACATCAACAATTGTATCTAGCTTCTTTATCCAAAAAGAGTTAAAATATTTAAGCTCGAGTGTTGCTGCCATACTATATTATTACTTGTTTTTTATTTAATTTAAGGTGTTGTTGATTGAGACATTGGACTATTACCTCTATCACCTGATGTTGTACCTGAACTAGTTATATATCCATCTCCATCTATTTTAGCACTAGCTAAAGGTTTATCTGTAAGCGGTGGCATACCATTTGAATTATTGGTTTGATATCCAGGAGCTATTGTAGGTTGATAATCTATAAAAGCAGGATTTGCAGCATTATCAAATTGATTATATAATTTAAATAAATCAGATGAACCATCAGTTCCAGATATTTGATATTTATTAGTACAATCAACATCTGTAAATAATTGATTAATACCGTTAGATGATCCTTGTGTGCTATAAACTTTTATTCCAGTAGTAGCACCGTCAAAAGGAGCAGTTAAACCAGGTCTACCTATTGTTAGATTATCTGAAGGTGTAATAGTTCCAGTTAAAGCAGCACTAAGCTTTATCTTGTTTGGATCACCTCCTACGTTAATAGCTGCTATATAAGTACTACCAGGAATACCAGTTCCAGTTATGTCTAAATATGGGGATACTGGATTTGCTGTTACTTGTGCTGCGTCTAAAACTATATCAAATACACCTGAATTAAAAGTACCATTTGTATTATAAGTATTATCAGCAACAGGAGCGTTTGCTGGATCTTGTGATTGTGTTACATAACCAACACTATAAGGACCTGGAGGCGAAGCTATACTTGGATTTACTACATATTGAGCAACTGTACCAGCTCCAGGTGCAAATCTAAGAGCGCCACCAGATGTAAAATTATAGTCTTTAGTTGATATTTCTATTGTTCCATCTCCTAATAAAGTACTACTTGTTGGATAATAAGGTTGATCTGAAAAACCAGTTGATGGAGTTCCTGTAGCTACCGTTGCTCCACTTACTTCAAGTTTATATACTATGCAATATTCACCTGGATTTTTAGTACCATCTAATATAAATGTATCTTGTCTACTAGCGGTTCGAGCTAAACAAGTTCCACCACCAAAACAAGTAACATCATTAAGATTATTTGCTCTTGGTGCTATGTAAACTTTAGTTCTTAAAGGATTATTTGCATTGTTAGTATTATCACCACCAGCTGCGTTTGTCCAGCCTGTTGAAGACACTGAACCATTCATATCACCTACTTGATTCCAAGTGGCAGGTGTGTTTGCTTCATAATCAACTGTTCCATCTGCGTTAATTGTTGCAGGTCTATAAAATATTTTATAATATAAATTAATTTGACCATTTCCAGTAAATGGAACACTTCCTCTATCCCAATTATTAGGAGTGGCACCAAGCCAAGATCCTTCAGCTTTTACTTTATTAGATATTTCTAATTGACCAGAAAGCAAACCAATAGGTGATATAGCTCCATTTACCTGCGGTATACTAGCTCCACCCATGTAAGGTCCTGCTGTATTTACAGCACTTAAAGTAAAACCATCAACAATTTCATTTAATACTGGCAAAGCGGCTGTTCCAAGATTTGAGCCATAAGTTGTGCTTGTTAAGTCGTTAAAATCAGTGTCAATATTTATAGATTCTGGACCTAAATAAAGACAAGCAAACTTAACATTATCTGCAGTTGTTTGACTGCCTTTAAAAGTTGGTCTTGTTACTTTTGTAGAAACAGTTGTTTCAGCAGTACTACCTGCTCCACCTGTTTGCACTACAAATTCATTACCAGCAGGAGCTGTTATAGATAAAGCTGTAGTATTAGTAGGATCTTCTGTTCTATTGAATCTGTTTGGGAGTGGACTAGTATTATCTCCAAAAAAGTTTGCAATACCTGTTATTACATTTGTTGTATCTGTTCTATAGCCAACTGGTACTTGCTCTTGACCAACAGTTATACCAACATTAGCCGTAGAACATTGAACTTCTTTTTTAGAAAACTGTGGTTGACCTACGTTAATAAGAGGATCTCCATTATAAGCATCTGTTACTTTTATATTTAAAGAATAAAATCCTATTGGTATAGTTCCAGGTGTAGGGTCTACGGATATTGTACCATTAACAGGATTTATTGTAAAATAACCACCTGAATTACCAGAAACTATTTCATAAAATAAATCTGTATCTGAATTTGTAGGATTATGTGCTCCATTTTTAGCGTCTATAGTAACTACAGTTGTAGCTGTTTGATCTATAGTAGTATCATAATGACTACAACCATTTATTATAACTGGAGACGCGTTTTGTAATCTACCTGTAGTTGTTAAAGAGTCAGTATATGTAACACTTGCTACTGTATATGTAATATCTATAGTAAAAACATAATTTTCTTTTGTATTAGCATCTCTATTAAATACAAAACTACTTGTTGGGTTTATTGTTAATCTATAACCACCAGGACTACCTCCAGAAATTAAAGCAAAATCTGATGTTCTATCAGTGCCAGTTAAATCTTCTACATTTGAAAGAACCATTGTGGCACCAGTCATATTACTTCCTGATAAATCAATAGCAAAAAACTGTGTTGTTATAAATTTACTCAGTGGATTACCTTCTGTAGTATTACTTCCAGTTCCATCTTGATTTTCAACATGTGTGTAATTTGTAGGTGTAAAACCAACTGGTCCATCAAAACCTGTTAAAACATCAGCATTTAAATCTGATATATAACCTGTGCTTGCTGTTTCCCAAAAAATATCAAGTTGTGATTCTGTAGGTTTAGTTTCATATACAGATAAAAATGGTAGCATGTTTTGTGCTGTTGCACCAATACCTTTAACTGTTGATATTCTAGCTATTAAAGGATTTGTATCTAATTGATAAAAGTTTAAAGCTGCAGTACCTCTTACATTGTCTATACCATTTGGTAAAAAATCTAAATCTCTAGCTGTAGATATAGTGTTTACAGTATCTGCTTTTCTTTCTGGAAAATATTGTTTATTTTCTTCTCGTAAAAAAGAAAATACAGTATTAGGATTACCAGAACCAGTACCATAAATAATTTGTTTTGGTGAAAAAACTATTGTACCTGTAGTTCCAACAACAGTATTAGAAACTATAACAGTATCTTTAAGCCACTCAGCAGGATAAACATCTCCTGAAGCAGGACCACCGTCTTTAGCTTCTACAGCATCTCCTGGTTTAAATTTAGTTAAAGCTAAACCATCAGCTGTAGTTGTAATATAATTAAATGTATTTGTTTCAACACTAACAGCTAATGGCGTCATAGTACCTGCGTTTAGAGTTAATGTATCACCAAAATTTTCTACTCTACCGAAAAGTTCAACGCTACTTCTATATTGTTTTTGATCAGGACCAACTTCTGTTAAATCTCTAGGTATTTTATTTATATTGTCATTTATTAAAACAATATGTGCTGTTTTATCTTGTTCATCTACTGGAAAACTAGTAGTATTAACCCCATGTTCTATTAGTTCTTCTGAACCTAAAAAACTTAAACTATCACCATTTGTAACATTAACGTTTTGATTTACTGTAACAGATATAGTTCCAGTACCTATACCAGATATAGAATCAACTAAAACAGCTGAAGGATTAGTAAAAGCTGTAGTTCTATTTACTACACTCATACCAGCTATTAAATCAGTCATTGGTGGTGTTTCTGTAACTGAAATTATTTTTGCACCAGTAGTATTAGCATTTGCGGTTCCAAAAGCAGCTTGTATATATTTAACATTACTATCAGACGTTTGTGCATCTGGATATGCGTTTAGCATACCTGGTAAATATGAGTTATAATATTGTTGCTCTTGTTGTTTTACAACTACTTTATAAGAATACCAACCTGTTGAATTTATAGTGTATGCAAATTTTGTATTTGCAACTGTTGGAGGGTTAATTTGATCATATCTATATATGTCGTTAACTTGTTCATCTGTAGTTACAACATAAGGTCCTGAGCCAGAACCTGTAATATTTTTAACTTCTACATAATCAGTAAATTGACCTCTTAAATAAGATCCTATAGTTGGTACTTGATTTTGACTTGGAAATGATCCATTTAAATTAAAAGTATAAGTAGTAGGTGTTATTACAACAGTATCTGTAATAGCAAAACCTAAACCTGTACTAATTGCATTAGCATATAAACCTGGTGTACCAGCTATAGTGTCATTTAAAACTGATATAGGTGAATTAACTAAAACTCTAAGAGCATTACCAAACCAAGTTTTAACAACTAGCGTGCTTGTTGTATAAGCAGAATATATTGTTGAACCACCAAAAAATGTAGATCCTGATGTTGAGCCAGTATCATTTGAAGATAAAATAACTGAAGTTTGTCTATTATATTTATCAGCTAATATAAAACCAACTTGATAGTTTCTATTTTGCTTTAACGTATGATTTGGGTATTCTATAAAATTTGTAAATTGAGATGTTTTAGCTTGAGCCGATATATTATAATTAATAGACTCTGGTGTAGTCCAAGCATCTCTATAATTACCATAAATAACTCTATTTCCAGACACCTCTTGAGCTCTTGCTCTTACTGGTACTTTATCATATACTCTAGTTGTTTGAGCTTCTGGTAATGTTTTATATGGTTTTTCTGATCTATAAGTGTAATTAAATATATTAGTATTAGGTATAGATGTTTGTAGTTCTGATACTTCTATTGTTTCTAATACACTTACAACTAAACTTTCACTTTCTTTATAAAGTATATCTACTTCAGAAATACTATAATCAGATATTAATTTACTGCCTAACGTTGGTAAAGGTAATAATAATTCAATATTATTTACATTGTTTTCAAAGAAATCAAGTATTGTACTTCTAAAAGCACTTTGTTCATCACCATTTATTAAATAACCTTTTTGTTTAGGTATAAAACATATTTGTGTAAATGGTGCAAATGTAGAATATTCGTTATCATCGTATCTTAATCTATAACTAAATCTTACATATCTACCTTCTAAGTAATCTGGATCTCCTGGCCAAGTAGCATCAGAAGACTGATCAGTCATTGTTGATGATAAAAATATTAAATCTTGATTATTTACAACTGTTACTCCAGAAAAAGAAGCATTACCATTATCAACTGTTAATGTAGTAGCACTATTAACGTCAACAACTTGAATATACTCACCTCCACTTATACTACCAAGTGTAGAATTTGAAACAAGAAACATACCTACTTCAATACCAGTAGTACTAGCAACAGTTATAAGTGTTCCTGTAGAACCTGCTGTAGCTCTAGTTTCAACTTTTTTAAATAATTGTATAGGTTCTATAGGAGCGTATTTAGCTACAGATATTTGATGTTCATATTTGTAATATGTACTATCTGCTAATGCTGTTGCTATATTTATTTTTCTTGGTTGATTTCTATTATCAGTCCAAAATAATAAATCTTCTACTAAATTTACACCTGTTATACTATATTGATTATTGTAAGCTAAATTTAACCAATTACCTTCAACTAAAGTACTTTGAACCGGAGCTGTGCCATTAAAGTCAACTAAAACTATTCGGCAAGTTGCTGTTGATGGAGCTGGTGTTATTTGTGTTTCGCTAGGATCTTCATATGTAGTTTGAAATAATATAACTATATTTCTTGAATCATCTTTTATATATCCTATAGCATTAAGAACTCCACCTACAAAACCACCTGTGCCTATTTCAGAATTACCTAATACGTTTTGTGCAGTACCTACACTTGCAGATTCTGATTTACCTACCGTTATATTTAAGGCGTCTCTATATTCACCAGTTGGTACAAGTCTAGAGTCTAAATCTTTATTCATTTTAGACTTTAGAAAAGTATTTCTAAGTTTAGCCATTTAATTTTAGTGTTTTATCCATTTAGACTTACCTCGCATAACTTGCACTATTTCGTCAAGTTTAATGTTAGAAAGTCTTATTTTAGCGTTTCTTAATTTAGCGCTTTTATCTCTTCTTAATCTTTGAACAGTGTATTCTTGTTGATTAGCTCTAGTTGAAATTATAGCATGTAATATATAAGCATATAGAGCGTCTTCTGCCATTTTAGGTACTTTACAGTCTAAATCATAAGCTAAACCATCAGATATATATTCTAATACAATTAGTTTATTAACTAGATTACTTGAAAAAGACATTTTACCTTCTCTATAATTAGGATTAAACCAACCGTTTCTTTGAGCATACTGAGGTATTATACCATATTGCTGACCGTAAAAACCAAAATTATCTAATCCCCAATAATTAGCCCAATATAAATAATCATCAAAATTAGCAAAAAATTCTTGACTAATTATTGTATTATTAGCTTTTTTCCAATTATCTTCAGTAATTGATGTTCCTTCTAAGTTTTCTCCAAAGTTATCTTGCGTTGGTACACCTTGATTATCTTGTATAGGATTTTCATAAGGACTTGTAGTTAAATTATTAGCAGGATATATAGGTCTTTTAACACCTAATTCATCTATATAACACATGCTTACATAATTAACATAATCTTGAGGTAAAATAACACTTAAGCTTGGAGGTATAGTTAATTCTTGAGACTTCACACTTTTTAAAGTATCATAACTAAATTCTTGTAAACCTCTTTTAGCGTGAAATATAATATCACTTCTTTTAGCATCTGATATTAGTTTTTGATCACCTACATAACCAACTAAAAAATTATTAACAATATCATTAAGTTTTATATATTCATATCCACCATAATTATTTTCAACAGTAGTTCCAAAAGCATCTTGATTACCATAGTTACCACCATCTAGTGTTTTTAATTGAACAACTACATAATTGTTAACAGTTAAAGATCCAGTTACTTTTATAGTATTATTTGTAACTGTATAAGCAGAAGTATATTCTGTAAAACTACCTGGTAAACCTGTAGCGCTAGTATATAATTTAAAGTTATTTAAAGCATAATTAGTTATAGCAGGATCAAAAGAACCAAAAACTAAATCTGTATTAAATGTAGTAGTAAATTCTTGCCCAGTAGCAGTAGCAGGTACAACAAAAATTTGTGCACCTTGATAATATTGTTGATTTGTTTCTGTTATTAAGCTCATTTATTAAGATTTTTCGTTGACTTCTTCTTGTTGTATTTGTTGAGCAGCTACTTGAATAATAGTAGGATCATTAACAATAACTCCAGAATATAGTAATATTTTTTCTATAATAGTTGCTTGTTCAGACGGATGTAAATCAAAGTTTACTGATGTAGCAGAGTTATAAATATATTGATAATTATTACTAGCAGATGGTGTTTCAAAATTCCATACAGGATTTTGAGGTTTTTTAAGATAAGTACAAGATATATTTGAAGTTATAGATGTAGGAAATACATGTATTTTTAAATCTTTGTATTTATATACAGGAAAATATTCTGTAGGTTTTGTTAATGGTGATAAATTAAGTTGTAATAATTCATTAGGCTGTACGTATTCAACTTCTTTTTCATCTTTATAAATTACTGTTCCTAATTTATAAAAATCAGATAAACTAACACTTACAACAACTGTAAAAACTCCAGACGGTATAGTTGTTAGTGTTATAACGTTACTAGATATAGACCACTCTGTATTAGGTTGTACAACACCACCAAAAGTAACAGTGACTAAATTTTGATCTATATCAGATGATGTTATTGTAGGAAGAATATATGTTTGTTGACTTGCAACAGTTGAGAAAGAATCACTTAAAAGTGTAGTTGATGCAGGTAAAGTAAAATAAGGCCCTACATAACTGCAGGTGCCTGATGTTTGAAATATTGCTATTTTTTCTTGTACATTTTTAATTCTATCAGAATATTCAGAGTCATTGTCTGGTATTCTTAATTGTTGATTTTCTGTTTCAAAATAAGAATTAAATATATCTAACTGTACTTGAGTAGCAGTTTTATTGAACTCATCAGGTGTTAAATAACCACGTTGCTCTTTGTTTAATATTAACAAGACGGTTCTATATACTGTGTTTACGTTTACTGCCATTTTATATTTTTATATAAATACTAAGAAGGCGGCCGAAACCGCCTTATAATAGTATCACTTGTTTTTATAGTTTTTTATCTATAGATTTATAGATCTCAACACCTTCATCTGTTTTTAAGAAAGCAGCGAATGCTGAGTATGGATTTTCATCAAAAGGTACATTCATTAGTTTTCTACCGTTTGTTCCCCATGTAAATGTTCTTTGATCTGGCGATAAATTAATTATACCAGCTTCAGCAGCTCTAATAGCTACGTTTCTTAATTGAACATTTTCGTCATTTGCTAAACTAATAAATAACTGTGGATTGTTTCTAGCAAACAAAAGAATATCTCTTTTTAATTCTTTAGAACTCATTTTGTTTACTTTTGAACCAAGTTCTACTCTTAAAATAGCTTCAGCTTGATCTATATCCATATTTCTAGCTGCATTTAAAGCATCAATTTGAAGATCTAAAATATCTAATTGATCTTCAGCTTCTTCAACAGCGCTAAATTCTTCATACATTTTACCTTTTAAAGGGTGATATAAAGAAAGTAGTTTTTGTAGATTTTGTTTTTCTTTTGGAACTTTTAAATCACCATCTCTAAAAATAATGTGACCTAAAGTTGCTTCACCTTTTTGTTCGTCTACTAAAGGTGAATCTTGATTAGTAGCATATCTAATTTCTCTTTGCTTACCTGTTTGTTTATCAAAATATAATAAAGAGTGTTTTTTAGTGTGTCTACTTGGTATTGTTAATGTTAATGGAGATTTATTGTTTTTTAAATAATAAACTCTATCTTTAATTTCCCAACTAGGTTTAGTTGGTTTTACTTCTTGTTTTGGTGCAGTTTTTACTGCTATCTCTTGAGGTGCAACCTCAATATTTTCTGCTTTAGCTTTTTTAGCCATGATATAATAAAATTAAATAGTTAATAAAATAATACCCCGCCCGAAGACGGGGATATTATTAATGTTGAATCATTATTAGATTCCTTTGAATAATACAAAGTTATTAGCAGCTTGTGTTACTAAACATCTTTCAGATAGGAAGTTTACTTCCATAGCGTCTAAAGTAGATGTAAATGCACCACCAGCAGAACCAGTTAACCAAGACTTCATTCTTCTGTCGTCAGCTTGAGAAGCTCTATAACGTACATGTAAGAAAGGTCTACGGATGTTAGTTCCTAATACTTGATCGTATACAGTTGATGTTCCAGCAGGTACTAATACACCTTCAATAGAATTAATTCCAGTGATAGCGCCACGAGTTGAAGCATCATTTAAGTATTTCCAATCAGTTTTGTAGAAATCATAAGAACCTCTTCTGAAACCGCTAAAACCTAAGTTTAAAGCCATTTCTTCTGAGTTTTCAAATAATCCAAATGCAGTACCTCCAGCAGCACCACCAGAAATTGAAGCTAGCATGTCATCAAAATCAAGAGCAGTTTGTCTTTGTAAAAATAACATGTTTTCTTCAATAGCTCCTTGAGTATCTAAGTTTTTCAAGATATCATCAAAAGCATCGATTCCAGCAGCAGCAGTAAACCCAACGTTTACATTACCTCTTTCTTCGATAGCAGCAAATAAACCTTGAGTACCAGGAATTAAAGCAGGAGTATAAATACCACTAGCAGCAGCTAATCTTTCACCTTCTACCATAGACATTTCTAGGTAATCTTCAAAACGTAGTCTTGTTTCAGACTCAGCTTTTAAATACCATAAATATCCAGAAGCACCATCTTCAGTTGCAACTTCTACCCATCCAATTTGTGCCATATCAGAACCATTAACTACGTATTGGTTTCTAATAATAATTGGAGTGTTTGAATATTGAGTAAGTTTTGGCTCTACGCTTTGTCTTACAGCATTTAAACCAGTACCTGCAGTATTAGTTCCTTTTGCGTAAGCAGAACCATAAACAAATACTTTTAATCCTGTAGCAGTAAATCCATTAGCAACTGTAAAAGCATTACCATCGAAAGGAACTACTGTTATAGTACCATCTACAGGTCCAGTAGTAGAACCAGGCACAGAGGCAGAAACAATTGCTTTTCCTTCAGATCCTGTAGCAGGGTCTAAAACTACAACTGTGTCATTTACAGAAATAACGTTAGTGATAGTAGCTTGTGTAGCACCAGGCGCAACAGTAAGAACTGTTCCAGCACCATTAGCAGAAACACCATCATACGCAATATGTAATCTATTTTGTTCAGACCAAATTACTTGATCAGATGTCATAGGCATTTCAGCGCCTACCATTCGTAAAAATCCAGATAACGTTCTGTTTCCATAACGCTCTACTTCTTGTTCGTAGATTTCTGGTAAGTATTGTTGGATAAAAGTGTCCGTGTTTCCAGCACCACCGTCATTAAACTTAATAAAGTTACTGTTTAATAACTCTTGTGTTTGAGATGGGACAATTGTTCCAAATTGAGGAGTTAAACTCATGATTAATAATTTTTAATTAGTTAAATTTTTTTGTTTTAATTTTTAGTTTTGTAGAATCAGCACCAGAAATAGCTTTAACTTTAAATCCACCGACAAACACATCACCTTGAGTAGATCTAGCTTTAGTATCACTTAAGTTTTTTGATTTGTTTACAACTTCTTTAACTGCATCTGCTTTTCCTTGCTCATAAAAATGAGCTGCGATTTTATCTACATTTTCAGCGGCATACATAGCTTTGTGATAACCACTTGTATCACTAACATTACCTTTTTCATCAAGGAACTTCCCGATTAGGTTGTTAATGTTTGATTGGTTTTCTGCAACTTTATCTTTGTTTTGAATGTTATACTTATATAACTTTTCACCTACTTTGATATCAAAACCTTTGAAATCATCACTAAAAAGTTTTTTAGTATTATCTTTAAACAATTGATGTTGTTGCTCAGCTTGTTCTTGCTGCTTGTTGTATCTATTGAAAAAATCCATAGCTTTTTTCTGTTCCTGAGTTACTCCGGGTCTCAACTTGATTTCGTCGTAATATTTACTCTTTGTTTCCTCTAAAAAGTTTTTGGCTTTTGCAACTTCTTCTTTAAACGCAAGCTTTTTCTTGCGTATATCTTTTTCCTCATCTACATCTTCATCATAATCAAAATCTTCTAATAAAAGATCTAAATCTGAATTATCTAAATAAGGTTTATTTTTTTTGTAATACTCTTTTATAAGAGTTTTATCGTCTACATTGCTATAATCAGCATTTAAACGAGTATAATCTTCTATTGTCCCACCAGTTTCTTCCATAAAAGCAACTAGTTTTTCAATATTTTCAGGTAATGGTTTACCTAATACTTTTTCATCTCTTATAGCTTCTTTAACTTCAGCTTCAACTTCTTTAACTTCAGCTTCAGTTACTTCTTGGATCGGAGAAAACCCTTCAGTAGTCTCGTTGGACTCTTGTACAGGTTCTCCCACCTTTGTGCTATCTCCGGATGGTTCTTCCACAGATACCTCCTTTGTTTCTCCGATTTGAATGGCATCTTCTTTTTCTTCTTGTTTTGGAATTATTACTTTTTTAACCTCTGGTTCTAATTCAATCAAAGGTTCTTTTGGATTAATATTAACTTTAGTAATATTATCTTTAGTTTCGTTTAAATTTTTAGGTGTTTTCTTTTTAGTTTTTAATTTAAAGTCACCCTCCTGTTTAACAGGTTCATTTGTTTTTACTTCTGACATAATATAATATAATTAAATAATTAAATAAACGTTTACATAAACGCTCCCATACCTTGATCAGGTTGGTTTTCAAAATCTATTGGTAAGCCATCGTTTTTTCTTTGACTTATCATTTCACTTTGTTGCGTACCTTCCATTTTTATACGCTTGTCTTTTCTATCTTCTTTTTGATTTTCTTTTTGCATTTGCACTTGAGTTTCCATTTGCTTTAATTGCATATCAAACTGATGTTGCATTTGCATTTTTTGTTGATCAAGTTGTGCTTGAACTTCCATTTTCTTAATTTCCATTTCAGTTCTAGCTTGCTCGTATTGTACTTTAGATCCAGATATTGCCTCTTGTTTTTGTACTTCAGCCATAGCTGTTTTTTCAGCTGTTTCAGCTTGAGCAGCTGCTTGAGCTTGAATATTAGACTGCTGAGTAAGCATGTCTTCTTTTTGCTTTTTCTTACGCTTAATTTTAAGCATTTGATTAGCAAGTTTAATATTTTTTATTTGACGTAAATCTATAGCGTCATCTAAATCAATATTACCTGCTTGTAAAGCAACTTGAATATTAGCTTCTAATTTAGCTTGCTCTTCTTCGTCTGGTTCTAATTCTAAGAATATACCAAAATCGTGTAAGTTTAAATCTTCTATTTGTCTTAATGTTTCAACATTAAAAGCAGATATTGAATTTTTTAATGACTCTGCAGTTAATGGAAACTCTAAAGCGTCTGCTATTTTTAAAGCAATGTTTTCAGCTATTCTAAGAGTTATATATAAACTTGATTGATTTATATGTCTAGTAGCTGTGTTCGAAGCATTAGCTGCTAACTTTTGTAATCCAACTAATGTATTACGATCAGGCAAACTACCATCTCTTGCTTCATTAAGTCCGGTTACATCACGTATCATTTGTAAATAATATTGATACGTAGTAATTAAACTTTGTATTTTAGCACCACCACTACTGCTTTGTAATTCTTGAATAGGTACTTTACCTCTATTCATTTCACCATCTTGCGTAAGTGATCTACCAACAATAGAACCTGTTTGGAAATACATGTTTAATGCTTCAGCAGGATTATAATTAGTACCATTACCAAGATCAACTTCAGCTAAACCGTCCATATCTAAATATACACCATCTGGTACCATACGAGATAAAACTTGCTGCAGTTTTAAATGTGTTATTTGAATCATATCAGCAAAGCCAATACATTTACTAACTAGTGAATCAATTCTACCTTTATACATACGTGGTGCACATATAGAGTAATTCATTTCAACTTTTGTTGTATCAGCATATGGTCTTGACATATTTTCAGCAAGCTCCCATTTTAACAATGTATCAGTTCCTAATACTTTAGCACCGCTATATAATACTTCAATAGATCTAGATACTCTTTCAAACATATCACTTTCTGGTGGATTAAATGTATCAGGCTTTTCAATAGCTTTCATTAATCCTTGATCTGTTTGTTTTATTTTAAATACTTGATTATGGTATGTTTTATAATCAAAATATAAAACTTGTACAGTATTTTCATCATAACCACCCCAGCCTGTAACATACTGTCTGTTACCTGGCATAGCTTGTATTCTTTTTAATTCTTCTTCAGATATATCTGGAAACTCTTTTTTAAGTTCTGGTATTGTTATTGATTTTATTTCACCAACATAATATATATCTTCAAAATTAGGATCTTCAGTATATGAATAAACCATATATGCAGGATCTACATAATCAACCGTTATACCGTTTGATGTATTAAAATTAGTTTTACAAGCAGCAATACCACATACTGCTAAATCCATATTTAATCTTCTTCTAACTAAGTTATATTTATTTTGAGCCATAACAGAAGATATTGCTTCTTCTTCTGCTATTTCAATAGCTTGTTTATAACCTAATTGCATATGAAGCTCTAACTCTTCTTCTGTTTCAGGTATTACATCAGGATTTGGTGTTTGATATAAATCAATACCTAATGTATTTTTTATGTTTTCAATATATTCTTTTGCTAACATATCTTCATACATCTTAGAGGCATATGAAGTTCTTTTCTTAACAGAACTAGGATCTTGAGCATAAGCTTTTATTTCATAAGCTTTTTGCGATATACCATTAACTACAATATCTACAAACTTTGATAAAATAGGTACTGGTTTCCAGTCTAAATTTAAATAAGATAAATCACCATTAATTGATAATTCATCTTTATATTTTTGTATGGGTTGTTCACCTCTAGCGTAAAGTCTTAAAGTGTTAAAATTGTTCCAGTTTGTTAAATATCTGTTACCGTTAACTCTTCCAGATCTAAACCACTCGTATTCAATAGCCATAGCAACTTGACTGCCATATTCCCAACTTGCTTTTTCAGCATCACTTACTACTTGACTAGGAAAAGCGCTATTTGAGTTAGTATATATATTCATTTAACTTATAATTTTTGATGAAGTTCCCCTATTGTCATATCTTTTAATTCCTAAATCAACAGGTTGTAATTTTGTTTTATTTACTGGTGAATACCTATGCTTATTACAAGCCATTAAAGCTAAACCAGAACTAATAGAAGCATCGTGTCGTGTTCTATTATTAATATTAAATTTAGCCCAGTCTTCTAACGTTTTTTGAAAATACATATCACCATATCCAGATTCTTTTAAACCTACAAATGTTTCTATATATGTTTCTATTGCTGAAGCGTGAGCTTGCTTTATATCTTCACTTGAGTTTGGTATACCACCTAACTCTCTTTCTGTTATTGATAGTTTATTATATTTTCTATCAGGTCTGTTCATTGAAAATCCTCTGTAACCACGTTTTTTTAAATAATATAAAAGTCTTGGTTTATTATTTTCAATTAATATAGGCATACCATAAAATACGCAGGCCATAAGTACATCTTCAAAAAATATCTCTGCTGTTTGAGGTCTAGCTATATATTCTAAAAAGAAATGATTAGACGGTGCGTCTTCCATAGAAAACTTTGTTAAACCATGTAAAGATCCTTTTGAACCTCTTTTATCAACAGTTCCTGATATATCATAAGGGTCACATCCAAAAGCGCCTATATGCTCATTACCAGGATAATTTGTATTATTTTTTCTATATCTTTTGTTTTGCAAATGAACAGGAGGAACCCAACTAACAGTAAATCTACCATTTTTATTAGGAACAAATATAACCTTTGTATCTTGTTTTGCGTTTTCCCACTGAAAACTACCTTGTGTTAAATTTAAAGAATTTCTTAAATCTTCATTAAAATCTATTTGTTCATAAATTTTAGTTAAATTAAATAAAGACTCTTTTGATTCATCTCTAAACGCATGCTTTTCAGTGCGTGGAAACTGTCTGTAAAATTCATTTAAAGCATCTTGATCTTGCTTTAATCCTTCTACTTCGTTATCCCAATATTCTATTACACCTAAATCTATAATTTCACCTTGTGGTCCTTCAATAGGTTTGTTTGGTGTTTGGAAGACAGGTATGCCATAAGAATCAATGTATCCTTCGTAATTCCATTCCATAGGTATGAACAAGCTATATAATCCAGAGCGAGTTTGTCCATTCGCGTTTCGTTGTGTAACATCTGAGTCATTATATAGTTTTTTAAAGTTATCACCACCTTTGTCTAATGAGTTGCTAGTTGAACCCATCATACATTTACCTATAATTCTACTACCTAATCGTAAGCAGGTTTTCGTGACCCTCCAGTTGTTGAGGATGTTCGTCGGACGCTCCCACTTGCCGCTCTCATCGTGGACGAGGAGCTTGAGCTTCTCACCGTCGTACGAGTTGTCGCCCGTGTTTTTCCAATCGATCGTGGTGTCGAGACCGTCGATCTCTTGTAACTGCTGGTTCGTCTCGAGTTTCTTACGCGTGTACTTCGTTGCGGGTACTCTGTACGCAAGTTCTGTCTTTGGACGGTCCATTCCGTCCTGAATTGGTTTGAAAAAGAAAGGGTAATTAACCGATATCGGTACCACCTTGTCGGTAAACATCTTCTTGGCATCAGGACCAGACTTTGATAATATCCCAAACCTAGAGTCGCTTGATATTGTTGCCATATTAACGCACTCCCCGGACGCCATAAAGGAAAACCCAGAACGTCTGTTCTTAAGGTAACACATTCCATAGGATCTAGGATCGGCCTTACAAGCTTCCCAGAATATGTAAAATAATCTGTTCGATTCACGGAAGTCTGGTTGACCGACATCAATTTTACTCCACTGCAAGTACATGTAATGAGTACCAGTAATATAAGTAGCATTGCCTTTGTTATAAAACCAAAAACCTTGCTCTCTTCTATTAAATTCCTCATCGATGTAATCATACCATTTTTCTTTAAAATCTAGTGGATATTGTTCCCAGTCAAAAACAGATTTAATTTTTTTTAAAACTTTAGGATACGGTGTGTATTCCCATTTATCTGTTTCAAACTTATATGTTTTATTTTCTAGAGGTAAAGCTATTTTTAGGTTTTGTATTTCATATACTTCACCTATTTTACCTGTTTTACTTATTACAACAATATCGTGTTCTTTATTGTATCCATATTCCCATTTATTATACCTGTTCATTCGTTTAAGAACTTTAGGTTTAATATGGTCTTTTAAAACTTTATATAAACTTTGTTCGTACATTACTTAGATCTACCTTCTGCAAAACCTTTAAAAGTTCTTTCTTCTTTAACTTCTTTTGGTTTTTCGTTTAATAAGTTTTCTTCTTCTTCGATACGACTAAGTATTTCAAACGCATCGAATATAGCAAGCTTTTTTGTAGCTGCAGCATTTTTAAGTCTATCAGCTGATATATCATCATCTGAATCAACAATAGCTTCTTTAGCTACCTTGATCAACTCCTCTACTGCTCTCTGCCCAGCTTGGATTATATTCTTCTTCGTCTCCTTGGTATTCATACTTAATTACAATATCATTTGATTTCATACAATAAAGTCGTTTATCATCGACTAAAAACTCCCACTCACTGTTAGGAGTAAATCCTACAAGATCACCTGGGTTGATATTAAGCTCTTCTAAGGACTTATTACCATATTTTAATATACCAATAAGGTTTGCTTCTTTATCAAGCGTTAGATCTTGTTTGCTTTTGATAGGTGTTATAAAGCATCTATTGTTTATAGTCTTCCAATTGTTTTTATTTTTATATAAATAAATTTGGTCAACTGCGCAGAAATAATAATCATCTTTAAAATAAGATCTGCTTTTTTTCTTTTCACCTCTCATATCATAAAATGTTCTAAATACATTTTGATGTATGATTATTAAAGCACCTTTCTTAATAGGCGTAGAAAAAGCTGCTGGTGTTTCAATAACCTTAGCAACTCTATTAACAAATTTCCAGTTTTCTATTTTAGTATTTACAACTAATTTTTTATCACCTATATTAACAGTATTGCTGTATTTATCGCCAACTGGTTCAACGATAAAATCATATAGACTCTTCATTAATACTCTAAATCATACTCAACAGATACAGCCATGTTAGAGTTAAACTTCTTCCATGGCAATACCTCGTTGTTTTTCTTTATATGTATATTATAAGAACTATCAGATTCATCAAATAAAATATATGCTATTTCATGACCTCCATAGACTTGTTGTCCTACAGAATAATGCATAGCATCGTTTTTATAATCAGATCCAATACTGATTTTTCTTATAACAGAGTCCATTACTCTTCTGTTTCAGTTTCAGCTTCTTCTGGTTTTTCTATTTCAGTATACTCACCAGTTTCTATGTCAACTTGAATAGCTCCGTATTTCTTTTCTAATTCTACCTTGTGTTCTTCAATTGCAGAATTAATATTACCTATCTCGTGTAATAATCCGTGTTTTTGAGCTTCAAGTATACCAATATCGTTTAATACGACTTTTAATTTTTCTTGTTGAGTTTTAATTAATTCTAACTCTTCTTCTGTAATTTTTGCCATTTGATTTAATTTAATTGTTTTATATTTATATAGTTACACCTGTTTTAGTAAATCTACTATTCAGGTATTTCTTCGTAGTCATCTTTGTAATCAGCTGGTAAATATGACTCCATACCAGAAATCTGCTGAGTGCTACATTCATTTTTATAAAAGTCATTTGATAATAACCATTTAAAGTGATCTTTAATAGCTTGCAATTGCTCTGCTGAAGTGTCTGAATCTGCAGCTTGTGCTAATTGTCCATCTACTTGACCTACAATAACCGCTTTGTGACTGTCTGGTGTGTTTTCTGATGTAATTACGTTTTTATACATTTTAATTATTTTTATTTATTTTTATTTATTTTTATTATTAAGCATTTTCTAACGCTGTTACTTTTGCTGATAAGTCTTGGATTGCTTTTACTAAAACAGGTATTAATCTACCATATGTAGCTTCAAGTTTTTCAGGATTATTTTCGTATACTAATTTTAAGTAATCATTATCTACTTCTTGAAGATCTTGAGCTATAAAACCTAAATCTTTAACACCAACTTTAGCACCGTCTCTTGTGTTCCAATCAAATGTTACTGGTTTTAATTTTTCAACAAGTTCTAAGCCGTAATTAGAATCTTCTATATTAGTTTTATCTCTTTTATCTGATAAAGCAGTAATACTTGTTACTTGACATCTTAAAGTTGATATAGACGAATTACCTAAAGTAATTTCATTTGATACAGTCGCAGACGATGAATCTGCACCATTTCCAATTATAGTATTATTTTGACCAGTTGTTATACTTCCACCAGCAAAATGACCAACAACAGTGTTAAAACCAGAAACAAAACCAGCATTTTGATTTTGTAAACATCCATGACCTATACCTATAGTTCCAGTGTCTCTTGTTGCTGAATTTAAAGCAAAAGTACCAAGTACTATATTTTGTTGACCATCTGTTAAAGCACCACCAGCTGGTGAACCTAGTAAAATGTTTCTTTGACCACTTGTTATTGCATCTCCAGCATCATCACCTATAACTATATTTCTTTGACCATCAGTTATATTTATTCCAGCATCAGATCCAATTAATACATTTCTATCTCCAGTTGATAAAGATTTCCCAGCTTCATAACCTAATGTAGTATTGTTAAAACCAGTAGTTTGAGAATAACCAGCTTGGTAACCAATGTTAGTATTTTTAGCTCCAGAAGTTTGAGAAAAACCAGCTTGGTAACCTATTGAAGTATGACCAGCAGCTGTATTGCTTTTTGCAACTTGATATCCAATACCAACAGTATGAACACCACCACCTCCGTTTAAAGCTAAGTATCCTATACCAACATTACTAGCACCAGCATTTGCCCAACCAGCTTGATAGCCGATATAAACACCACTTGTAACGCTACTAACTCTACCAGCTTGATAACCTATTACAACAGAATTTTGACCAGCAGCTATATCAAAAGTTCCACTACCTATAGCTACATTGTTTTGCTTTGAAGTAGTTGTAACTCCTTTACCAGCTTGAAAACCTATAAGAACATTATTAGTAGTAGTAGTAGCAGCAAACCCAGCATCATTACCTATAAAAGTATTATTAGTACCGCTTGTTAAAGCTACTCCAGAATCTATACCAAGTGAAGTATTACCTTGTGGATTTCCACTTAAACTACTTGGAGATTCACCTACATATAAAGAATCAGTATCAACTAAACAATCTGAAAGACCATTTAAACTTGATGCACCACCACCACCACCGGCTTGAAGTGTAATATTACCAGTAGAAGAATTATAAGTTAAAACATCACCATTAGAAGCGCTTGATTGTAAACCTGGTATTCTAAGCGAAGTTATATTTGCATCACCTAAAGTTATTTCATTATTAACACCTACTGCAGAAGCATCAGCTTGATAACCTATTACAATGTTATTATCACCCGTTGTTATTGAATCTCCAGCTTGATATCCTAAAAATGTATTATTATAACCTGTAGTTAAATCGTTTCCAGCAGCGTTACCAACAGCAACATTTCTACCATCACTACCTGTATTATTAAAATTTCGACCAGCTTGGTGGCCAATAAAAACATTATCTGGACTTGTTGTAATAGAACCTCCGGCATGATAACCAACGCAAACATTTCTACTTCCTGTTGTAAGATTATTTGCAACAATTCTACCAATAGCAGTATTTTCAGCACCCCCAGTTAATGCATATAAAGAACCTTGACCAATTGCAACGTTATTAAAACCAGCGCCAGTACCACCAGAAGCTGAACCAGAACCTATGAATGTATTAACTCCACCAGTTATATTTTTACCTGCTTCGTAACCAATACAAACTTGAGAACCACCAGTTGTATTAGAATATCCAGCATGATAACCAATACTTGTATTATTTGTTCCTGAAGTTTGAGAATAACCAGCTTGATGACCTATTGCGATTGTTCCACTAGCTGTGTTATTTCTGTTAGCAAACCAACCAATCGCAATACTGTTTGAACCTGAATTACTGTTTCCAGCTGAAACACCTACACCTATTTGATATATACCAGTGTTTGCAGAAGTACCAGCGTCATTACCTATGTAAACGTTATTTGAGGCAGTACCAGACGAATAAGCATTTTTACCTATTGCAACATTATTACCTCCAGTTGATAAAGAAGATAAAGCACCCATTCCTACTGCTGTACTATTTGTTCCAGTAGTCATTGAATCTCCAGCATTAGTTCCTATTAAAGTATTACTATCGCCAGAAGTTAAACTATATCCAGCTCTATATCCTACTCCTACATTGTTTGATTTAGAACCAAAAGCACCACCTATAGCATCTCTTCCTACCATTACATTATATCGACTTGTTCCATTAGCATAAGCACCAGCATTTTCGCCAAGTGCAGTATTTGAGCCACTTTCCCAATATCTTCCAGCTTCATTTCCTACTGCTGTACTACTTCCTTCAACATTAGCTCTATCTCCACCAGCAAAATGACCAATAAAAGTACAACCAGTTCCAGTATTTAATTTTCCAGCTTGATAACCTACACAAGTTCTAAACGTATTAGTTGTATTACTATACCCAGCTTCATAACCTATATTAGTATTTTTTTGCCCAGAAGTTTGAGAGAAACCAGATTTATATCCTACGTTTGTTGCAGCTCCAGGTCCAGAGATAACAACTCTACCGGCATCTCTACCTATATTAATAGCTTCAGCACCAGAACATAGTTCACCTGCGCCTCTTCCTATATTAATGGCTTCATTTGAAGTAGAACTTCTACCAGCATACCAACCAATACTTATTCCATATTGGCCACCAGTAGAAACATTAGCATAAGCTTCTGTACCTATAGCTATTCTTCTGTTTGCGGTAGTTCCTATTTTACCAGCATTGTAACCAATGTAAACATTTTCAAATCCTGTAGTTAAACTTGCTCCTGCATTTATACCTAATGTTGTGTTTTTAGAAGGACTACCTGATAATCCTGAAGGTACAAAACCAGAATATAATGATCCTGAACCATCAATTAAGAAAGGATATCCACCTAAATTACCAGGTGCTATTTTTTTCATTGTTGTGCCTTGATAACCTACAAGAAAATCTACATTAGCAGAATTTGTTTCTGTAGCAAAAGCTGAAAATTTTATATTTGCCATTTTATATTTTTATTTATTTAAGGTGCTATTTCTTGTACCATTAGGTTACCACCAGTTTCTGTTTCACATATACTACCATTTTCCGCTAATATGAAAAATGTAATAGGACTAGGACCTCCACCACCTTGTATAGTTAATGGGACTGCTAATATCGCGTTAGCATTAGCTAACATACTTGGTCCACCTGGCATACTAGTATAGTGCTAAAATTTCGCTACACGTTGTTCCAGTTGCAAAAATTCTTACTACTTGTAAAGGAACAAATGATGAATCAGGTAGATTAGTTAATGTAACATCGTCTCCTGCAGCTGTTAAAACTCTTAATGTAGATCCTGCTCCTCCAGTTCCTACAAATAAAGTAAAAGAAGTTTTACCGTCTTGATTTGGAGAATATATATTGTAAGCACCTGCAGCAGTAGAATTTGCCATCTGTAAAATAGTTGCTGAATTTACACCTAATACAGTGTTTACTGCAGCTGGAAAAGCACCTGTATAACTTTGATAAACAATACCACCTGTTACATTATAACCGTTAGCGTTAGTTACTGAAGGTGTAAAGTTTTGACCAGCATCTGTCAAGTTGTTTGATCCTCCACTTGAATTAGTACCAGTTGTTAAAATACCAGGTTGTGGTATGTTTATTGTGTTACTTGGAACTACAAACAGTGAACTATTTGGTTGATTATTTGCCATTATTTTTATTTATTACTTATTGATTTAAATTTTTCTGCACCGCGTGAGCCAAAATATGCTACATACACGGTAATTAATAGTGATTTTAAAAGATCAACCCAACCTGAGTCTACGCTAAAATCTATTTCAAAACTATCTAATAGTATTAAAAATACCATAGAAACAGTTAAAAATATCAACGTCATTGGTCTTGTGTTTTTTGAAAGCCATGAATCAGACTTCATATCACTATCCCAACGCTTTGATATTTCTTGCATTTCTACCATATCTTGCTCTAATAATTTTAGAGCTTTTTCTTTATCTTCTGGTGGCAATACTACCGGATCTTCTTTTTGTATTAGGTTTTTTACTACACCTAATAAACCTTGATCTGGTAATACATCACCAACAGTTCCTAATATACCTGGTGCGGCTTTGCTTAAAAACTGACCGACTTTAGTATCTTTAAATTTTTTTTTAGGCATTTTTATAGGCCTCGTCTTCCCAAGGCAGATTTTTTGCTCCTTCGTTCATTTTGTCTCTAGGATAAACTTTACCTTTCCAGTAAACGTTTTTATCGTCGTAATCTAAATCACCACGTTTCATTTGATCTATATGAACCATTTCGTGCTTAACAACTTTATCAAGCATTTTAGGATCTAAGTCTTTATTTATAATAATTGTGCCATTGTTATTGGCTTTACCCATTACGCCTTCTTCCATATCAACATGATATATCGGAGTATTATTTATTGGAAACGGTGCGTTTAATTTAAAAGCCATATATTATTTTTTGTAAGGAAACATTTTATTTAATGCTCCTTGTCTGGCTTCACAACCGCAAGGGATGTTTAGTCCCTTGCTCATTGTGTCAACCATTTTCTTAATGCCTGTAGCTTTAGTGAACTTTGCGATATCGTCTCCTAAACCTGTAGACTTCATAATTATGCTGGTGTTACAGCTATTGTGTCGATTAAAACTGTAGAAGGTAAATCTACGAAAGCTAAAACTCCACCTGGATTTGCTGTTAAAGCATTATTAATTCCAGATGTTAAAGCAGGTCCTGCAGCAGCATTACCAGCGTCTTCTAGTGTAACAATTGAACCGTCATTTAGAAAAAGAGTTACATTGTCAGCATCCGCAGCACCAGTAGCTGGTCCTTGCTTAACAAAAGAAATTTGGTCAGCACCAAATACTAATTCTCCAATGTTAGATTTTGTTACATTTCCTTTTTTTATTTTTATGAACTTTGCCATTTTTTTAATATTTTAAATGTTAATACTTAATTAAACTACAGCTATTGCTGTTATTACTACTGTACTTGGTAAAGATACAAAAGCTAAAACACCTCCTGGGTTAGCAGTAAGTGCGTTGTTTATAGCTTCAGTTATAGTAGCTCCTTGTCCAGTAGCTGTTAGTGTTACTTGTTTTCCTGTTGTAAAAAACACTGTTGAAGTGTTTGGGCTACCTGCACCAGCAGTATTACCTTGCTGAACATATGATATGGAATCAGCTGAAAACAAAAGTTCAGTTACGTTAGTAACATTTAAATTAGCGCTTTTAATTTTAATAAATTTTGCCATAATGTTAATGTTGATGTTAATGTTAATGTTAATGTTTGGCTAGGTTTATACAGTCCTAATCTGTTTATTTTACATGCAGTGCTTTCCTGCTGGTGAACCAGGACCAAGAGGAAGTTTTTTTCCGCTAGCTGTTACAAAAGATTTTTCACCGGTTTTTTTACTTGTTATTGCACCAGTTTTTTCATCTTTAATGTAATTATAGTCAAAAGTATGTTTCTTTTTTCTTTCACCTGTTTTTGGATCTAAAAGACCTTGTTTTCTATCATGTTCTTTTACTTTTGCAGTATGGTCAACATGATCTCCGCCGTGCATTTTAGCAGGAGATTCATGACCCATTTGAAAAGCAGATTTTGAATGCTTTGACATCCAGCTACCGTGTTTAGCTATAGGATCATCGTGCATTAAATTGTATTTTTCTTGTTTTGCAGACTCCATTTTCATAGCTGAGTCTTTGTGTCCCATTTTTGCAGGTGATTTTTTTCCGTAAGGCATAATGTTAGTTTTTAAGTTTAACTGTGATGTTTTTTATCGTATTTCATATCGCCTGCTAATTTAGAAATATGTTTTTCATCAGCAGTCATTTTTTCGTCGCTATGACCATGTTTTGCATCATAGTCAATATCTTGTTTTAAATAGCTAATATGAGCAGCGTCGTCTCGCTCTGTAGATTTATAATTTTCTTTAGTAACTTTAGTATGAGCGTGATCCATTGACCATTTAGCGTTTCCACTATATTTTCCGTAATGTCCTTTATGTAGTTTCATTTTATATATTATTTATCGTATTCTTTTCCTGCACCTTTTTTAGATACACATTTATTATTTATTTTACTACGCACTTTACCCTTAGGACATTTACCTAGCATAACAACAGGAGTGTCTTCTGTATTTTTTGTATCTTTAGGAGTTAATAAATTTAAAGCTATTTTTTTTGCTTCTATTTCTTCTTTAGTAGCATTAGGATTATTCGCATACCATTTTTTAAATTCATTTTTTGCTTTATTAATTCCTTCAATTCTATCACCTTCTTTAGCACCTGCTACAATATCACTTTGTAATTGCTGAAAAGCTTCTCTGTTAGACATATAAGTTGATCCTTGACCTGCAGCTGAAGTATAAGCTCCATTTAAAGGTGATTTATACATAAATGAACTAGAAAATTTACCCATAGTGTTATTTATTTGCGTGATATGCAGATAGTGCTTTTTTTGCTTCTGCTTCAGATGCAAAACCACTTCTCCACACGCCACCTTTTTTATTGTTTAAGATAATATATTCATTACCTCTTCTTTTAATACAACCTGATCCACCTTCAGATTCAGCACAACCTTTGCCTGTTTTTGAAAATGGACTTTTAAACTGAGTATACATTACTTGTAAACTTTAGCTTTTTGAGTTATTGGTCCAGCTTCGTATTTGCAAGGATATTTAGATACTTGCATACCTGTAATACCATTACTGTTTCCAACACCCATTGGAAAACCAGTTTTATCTAACGGTCCGTCCCATATAGCATTTTCACCTATTTGTCCTGATAATTTAGGATTTTTACGTATTTTTTCAATATCGTGATTCATAATTATTATTTTTTATATTTACAAGCTTTTTTACTTAAAGGTGTAGGTAATACTCTATCATACATACCAGGAACTGCTGCACCTGCTATATTTGGTATTTGGTTTTGTAAACCACCTAATGCTGTTGGATTAATTGGTGATGGTGCAAATTGATTTTGTTGAACCATACCTGTCATTGGATCTACGCCCGGCATAGCTGTACTAATCATTTTAATTGGAGCTGAATCTACAGCTGCTTTAAACTTAGGATTATTATCTAGTTTTCCTTCAGCTGAAGCTTTTTTAAGACCTTCGTTAAATTCTAATGGTGCTTCCATGTTATCTATCTTTATCGTTGTTTACGTTATAAATGGCTTTTGTCATAACTTTATCAGTATACGTATCGCCATTGATTATTTTATTACGCCTACCTGTATTTATATCTTCTTCGCCTAGCATTATCCTGTATATTCTACTTATTAATTGCTTGCCTTTGAAAGATACTTTATATATGTGGTATTTCTGAGTGGACCTGTTTCTATGCCTCCATACAACTATCCAACCTTCTTTTAACAGCCTGTTCCATCTGCGGTTATCCCAACTGTATGAGTATACACCCATTTCAAAATCTTTTTTAGTAAAAAAATCTATACAATCAAGATATATTAAAAGTTCTAGATCTGCATCATTTAAATTGTTGTTTTTACAAGCCCATTTTCTTATGATGCGATAGTGCTTCATTAGGTTTAGTTCTCTAATGTCACTAGCATCTAGTCTCATACTACAACGACAACGTCTGCAGATTTAATTACGTGATATGAATTATCACCAACTTCAATTTTATGACCAGCATGACGATCAAAGTATATAGTATCAGTTTCTTTGACACCAGCTACTTCTGTTCCAACAGACACTACATCTGCTTTTACATATCGTATATCTTCACGTTGGTTTTCTGCAAGAAGTAAACCACCTTTCGTTTTGGTGGTTCCTTCTTTAATTTTGTTTATTATTAAGTTTCTACCTATTGCCTTCATCTATTCTTAAATTATTGATTACACAATCAGTAGACAATATTGTTGTTGCTACAGAAGCTGCATTTTGAAGAGCGCTCTTGGTGACAAGTAGTGGATCTATAATACCTGACTTGATCATATTTACCATTTTTCCTGTAACCACATTGTAGCCTTGTCCTTTTCTAACGGGTGTTTCTACGTTGTCAACACCTGCATTTTCAAGTATTGTTTTATAAGGTGCTTTAATAGCTTCTAGTAAAACTGTTTCACCAATAGACTTAGCATTAATATTTGTAGCAGCGTTTAATAGAGCAATACCACCACCAGGAACAATCCCTTCTTTAATAGCAGCTTTAGTAGCGCAGATAGCATCTTCAACTCTATCTGTCTTTTCTTTTAATTCTATTTCTGAATTAGCACCTACTTTTACAATAGCTATTTTAGCTGATAGCATTGCTAATCTTTTTTCGAGCTTAACAAGTTTACCAGGATTTTTTTCTTCTAAAAGTTTTTCTTTTATATCCTGTATAACTTGATTAACTTCTTCTGTGCTTTCATTTATTTGCAATATTGTGTCTTCATGTGATGTTACACTTTTCAAGCATGTACCTAAATGATCTGGCTGTATCATATTCATATCATCGCCTAGATCTTCATTTATAATGGTAGCACCAGTAAGCATAGATAAATCTTGTAGCATTTGCTGTTTGTTTATACCATACGTAGGTGCATCAATCACATTTACTTTAATATTACCCTTTGTTTTATTCATAGCTAGAGCTGATAAAACACCTTGTTCTAAGTCGCCTATAATAAGCAAAGGTTTATTGTTTTTTATTACATACTCTAGCACAGACTGTATCTGTCTGATAGTATCTACTGGTGATTCTAATAATAAAACAAGTGGCTTTTCTAATTCTGCAGTCTTACTAGCTTTGTTAGTAATAAAATGAGAATTTTTTAGCCCTTTTTCATATTGAACACCATCAACAACCTCTACATATGTTTTGCCATCTGATGAGGT
>Ga0208162_1000336_pt1 | contig 27540 bp, 36 predicted proteins | sample CB_VirMetaG_4_FD_184539 | JGI IMG/M metagenome (GOLD analysis project Ga0208162, IMG submission 184539) | Freshwater to marine saline gradient viral communities from Chesapeake Bay - CB_1508_1M Viral MetaG (SPAdes) (version 4) | ecosystem: Environmental > Aquatic > Marine > Coastal | place: USA... | reverse complement strand
AAACAAAAAAATGTAAAGTTGAGTGGTAAAAATTTTAATGCAACTGGAAATATAATAACTGCAGAACCTGGAACAGGATTGTTTACACAAGAATTAAATATTGGTGATAAACTTTTACTTCCAACAGGATTTACTGGATCTACTAGAGTTTATGAAACTAGAACAATAACAAGTGTAGACAATAATGATACATGTCAAATTGCTACTGCTGTCACACAAAATTTAGAATTGTTTGGTGAACTAATAAAAATAAATTTTTTTACTGCTAATCCAAATTTAAAAATAGAAGAACAATTTCCTACATTTACTGAAGTAAGTACGACAATTTTAGGTTATCCTAAAGCAGAAGAACAATTGGGATTATTTTCTAATGTATCTACTTACGGACTAGATGAAGATGAATTTATTTTTTATCGTAGAGATAGTGGAGACTCCAATGGTGGTGCCTTATGGGAAAATAGAAAGAACAAAATATATGGAGATCATTATAGATCAAGAGCACGTGAAGTAAAAGAAGAAGCTGCAATTGCGTTAGAATCATATAGAGTTCCATATGGATATCCATTTGGACCTAGAGATGGAGCATTTTCTTCTGAGTCATACGTTAAATTTAATACATTTTTGAAAATAGGTGCATTACTTTATGATGAATATAAAGATTCTAATCCAGAATATGCGCTAAATTTTCTCCCGTATGTTCCAAATCATGTAGAACTATTTGATGTAGAAGATGGTCCTGATGTTCAGACTGATGAACTTGGAAATACAATATTAAGTTTTGAAGATGGGGAAACAATTACAAGAACTGATACTGGTCAAGTTATTGGTACAGTAAAACTCTATAGAATGGTTGATAGAGTTATGCATTTTAATGAAGATATTGGATATGTGTTTACTAATAGTCAACCAACAGTTGAATTTATACCAATTGAAGGATCGCAATCTGGATCTACTGCAGAAATTAGATATGATATGACTTATGGTAGTAGTGATTTATATTTTTCTAACTTTATTACTCCATTAAATCCATATTACAATTCAAATGAAGAATTGTTTGCGCAAATTGATACTTGGACTGAAGTTTACAGAAAAATGATAAAGGGAGAATTTCTTCGTCCTAATCTTTCTCCTCTTGATGCTGACTATGTTCAAAATCTAAGTAAAATTTTAACTTATATACAACAACCGCTTGGACTTATTGGAACAATATTGTCAGATGAGTTATCGCGTCCAGGATATTCAACTGGATTGCAAACAAGAGGTTATCTTGAGTCTAGAAAAGCTTTTAGATATCAACCAGGAAGAATTAGTGGTTATACTTTTGGTGTAAGAGCATCTAATGATGCTAGAGATGATAATAACGTTATTATTGAATGGGGTATTGGTAATAATACAGACGATTTAGTTTTTCAAATTAGAGGATCTAACTTTAGTATTGTAAGAAGAAGTATTGTACCTCTAGAAGATGAAGTACTAGAAGAAAATAAATTAAATCCTGAGGATCAAGTTTTAATAACAAAAGATACTCAAAACAATTCATTTAGTGGACTTGATAATAAACGAGTATATGAGACTGTTATCTCTAGAGATAAATGGAATGGAGATCAATTGAATGGCAATGGTCCGAGTGGATATTTATGGAGTGCTGAAAATGTTACTATGTACAAGATTGAATTTGGTTGGTATGGTGCTATTGGTGTTCAATTTTATGCATATGTTCCTGTAAATAATGGTGAAGCAAGATGGGTTAAGTTACATAGACTTATTATTGAGAATAAACTTGGAAAACCTTGTATGGGAGATCCATATTATAAATTTAGATACTCTCTTGTAACACTTGATCACATTAATGTTACTACACCTCAATACATATACAAATATGGAACATCCTGTTATATTGATGGAGGTGATGAAGGAACACTTAAGGTTGGATCTGCTACATCAGCATTGAAGACTGCACCTCTTGAATCTGGTGGAGCTGAATTGTCTACTACTGTAGTAGCAATTCAACCAAAAACTACGCTATCTAATTCTTTAGGTGAAATTATTAAAAATAAAAAACAAATATTTCCTAGAAAATTATCTGTGTCATCTTCTGGACTTACAGAAATAACAGTTGTAAAGTGTAAAGCATGTCCTGGATTTTCTCATACTTATCAACCAAATTTAAACTCTGGATATTCTGGTGATGAAAGAACATTTGTATTTCCTGCTATTTCTGGTGGATATGATAGGAGTAAAGTAATATTAAAAGAATTAACAAAAGAAGTTACTACATCTTCTGGAAATACAATAACTCTATCTGATGTTAACTTCATCAGGATCGGAGATATTGTTGATCTTAATAATAGCATTTCTGAAATACCATCTGAAACAATTATTACCGATATTGATACCAATACAAATGTAGTTACTTTAAGTAATTCGTTAACAAATGTATATACTGGAAACGTTCAAATACAACCTGTATTTTTAGATCAAGATTTAAAAGCAAAGTTGATTGCTTCTAGAATATATAACACATATATTTTAGAATATGATAATAATAGTTTATTAAGTATTGGTGGACAAAACGTATATACTGCAGTAAATTTAGGAACAATTGATAGCGAAGCAGTTGCTGGAACTCAACAATTTAAATTAGAAGATTACTTAATCAGTAGAACAATACCTGATTTCTTTAGACAAGGTTTTGGTTTTGCTTTATATCCTTCTGAATTTAATGGTAGATTGTCTAGATATAATGCACTAGCCGCTTCACCTATTCCTGTAGTTGGAACAAAAAATACATTATTATTCTTATCAAGTGAAAAAACTGACCAAGGATCATATTCTAGTAATCAATTTGCAGATTATAAAATAGGAATTACTTCTTTAAGACCAGAATTTGATGGAGTTGATACAATAAATTGGTATGACTCTCAAGGTAATCCTAGAGAATTTACAGATGATTATAAATTATTTGCAGAAAGATTTTCTGAAGGAATTAGTCGGGATTTGGATGGATATGAACGAGGTGAATTTAGTAGTGTAAATGGTCAACAACGAGCATTTACAATTGATTATAGAATTCCTCAACCAGACGGACCAAACACTGGGTCTTGTGCTTATGTAAAAATAACTACAGAACAAGCTCAGTTTATTCAGTGTCAACAGGTTTATGGAACTGAGTTACCTCTTGCAGATGTTCAAGCAAGTAATCCTACTTTTGATCCAAATGCATATTATATAAGATCAACATCGTTCCCTTTTAATTTTAATCCACAAAATGCTGAGGTTGGATTCAATCAAAGTGATCCACAAAATGCTGTAAATCCACCAGTAAATGGATCTGGAATTCGTTTTGATTCTGATATAATAACTTATAGTGATTCTTCATCTGATCCACAAAATCCTGTTACTTATAAACTTATTAAATTAACAGGTAATCTTCCTGGACAACCTCAAACTAATATCACTACTCTTATTATATGGTATATTCCTATATCTCTTGAAAGTTTTAGGAAGTTAGCGACAAAAGCTTTTGATTATAATCCATTCCCATTATACTTTTTTGTTGAGATGAAAGATGGTGCTAGAGCAAACGGTCTTGAGATAAAAGAAGAAGGAGAAAATGTTAACTCATATAATCCTAATTGGTTTGTGTCTAACAGTATGACTGTTACAAATGAAGATATTGAAATTGGTCCTATTGGAAATACAACGGTGACAACTGGAAGTTTAAATGAAGCACCGCCAAATTTTGTTGATAGTGATAGGTTGTCATCTGCACTTATTGATGTTCAAAACCAAGCACAGTTAAGACCATATGAAATTATTGATAAAATTTATATCGGACAAGGAACAAAAACAATAGACTATGATAAAATATTTGATTTTGATAAGGAAACTATTACACCAGATCTTCTAAATACTACAGCATACTTCTTTTTAGCAACATCAAAAGAAACAGATCCAAATAATGATAGAAGTATACAAGGAACATTAACTTACGTAGAGCAGTAAAAATATGGCTATTAAAAATGATAGGATATTTGGACTTTCTGCTTCTTTATCACTTGCTGATATTCCAGATAGAAATACGGCTTTAGTAAACCTTGGTATTGATAAAAAAGATCTTGAAGTTATTAGAGATATATCTATTTCTGGATTTGACAGAGATGATCTTCAGACTATTTCTAATTTAGATGTTCCTGTATGGAAAACTTTTGATAGATACATAAACGATGTTACAACCTACTCAGGTCTTTTATCTGACTCTGGTGGTGCTGATTTTCAATTAAGAGGAAATCTTAAAGTTGCTGGTGGAATTGGTTCTACTGCTTTTAGGTATCCTATACTAGATACAGAACCAGACCCTGCAACCCCTGGATCTACGCCTGTCTTAAAATGGGGTGACATCTCTACATCAAGAGTAAGTTCGTGGAGCACTATTGGTAATACCATTTCATATGGTGCTGATGTAGAAATTGGTGGAACTTTAAAAGTTGGTAAGATAAAAACAAGAACGATTGCAAATACAAAACAATTTGATTCTGAAGTCCCAACTCATAGAATTAAGATTAATTTAAATGGAGTTGACAAATACATCTATGCAATGAAAGGTATACCAATTAAATTTACTGGATACTTTAGAAATTTTTTGGCAGAAATTGAAACCAACGGAGGAGTGTCTACAAGTTGGAGAGTCATATCAACTTCAGGGATAGAAGACTTTCCAAACCTTGGAAATAGATTGGATTATAAAAATCCACTTGCAGATCAAAGAACTATTGAAATATATAAAAATCCTCTTCAAATTACATCTATATCTATTTCCAATAGCAACATAAGATCACTTCCAAAAATAAGATTTGATAATTTAAATACTTTGATTTTCCAAAACAATGGACTCGTAGATTTTCCAGATGTAAATTTCTTAGCACTTTCTTTAGAAAAATTAGACTTACGTAATAATAAATTCTTTAATTCTAGTAACGCAGATGAAAGAAGATTAAATCAAAACATTGCTGATAAATTACCAAATACACTTAGAGAAATTTATTTACAAAATTGTTTTGTTGGTGGCATTGAACAAGGAATTTTTACAAAATTTGAAGATCTAATACGTTTAGACATAAACACTCCTGGCAGCACTAGTAATATATTCTATCCAGATAGCACAAATCCTACTGGAGAATTGCCTTTCTTTTTTGGTGATATTAATAATACTGATACGCATAAACTTAGATTTTTAAATGCGTCTTATAATGACTTTAGAAGCATAGGATCACCAAATAATACAAACAACGAACTATCAATAGAACAATTAAATTCTTTAGAAACATTAAGTGTATTTTTAAATCGTAATCTAGAAAAAAATAATTTTCAAATCGCTAGTAATAATATTAAATCAGTTAATATTGGGGCTACTAGACTCAGTTGTCCCAACATGCAAAACAAAGGTGCTTTAGTTTCATTTTCTTCTACATTTAATACAATTGGATTTGGATCTTTGTTTAATAACTGGGATGGAACTTTACCTGAACCAACAGGACTAACAGATGCTTCTTATAAGTTTAGTGGATGTACAAGTCTTGAATCACTTTCTTTGTATGCAAATACTTCTGTATCTGGATATATTCCAAAATTTATAGGGAACAGAAGTCTAAAAACTCTTGATCTTCGTTTTTGTAACAATTTAATTGCAGGAAGACCAGAAAAAGGGACAGATATAAAGTGTTTATATGATGACACTTTTATTGATTCTGTATCTCTTACAAATTTTTACTTAAGTGTAAATAATGTAAATTTTGCTGGTCCTGTAGATGTTAATACTTTCCTTCCTGTAGAAGATACTCTTAGAAATCTTCGTTTGTATGCGGCAGGAAGATTTACAGGAGCATTTCCAAACTTAGAAACTTGTAATGCATTAGTAGATGTTAGAAGTAATGGTCAAGGATGGTCATCTACACTACCAAACTTTGCTAGTGCAAATGGTATAGTAAATATTTTCTTGCAAGATAATAATTTTACAGGCAATTTACAATACACTAGTAAATCTTCCTTGAGTTACATAAACGTTTCAAATAATAATCTAGATTCTATTTCTAGTGGTTTTAATGTAGTTAATTTAAAAACTTTACTTGCATCCTCCAATAATTTTACTGGTAGTTTGCCTAATTTAGGAGTGTCTTGTCCTAATGTAGAAATAGTTGATTTGTCTAACAATCAATACACTAGTTACGCTAGGAGTTCTGGACTTGAGTTATTATCAAAATTAAAATCTTTAGATCTTTCTGTAAATTCATTATCTACAACTGCAGTTGATAATATATTATTTGATCTTGTTGATAATTACAATGCATTTACTCGTGGATCTGTAGTAGTTAATTTAAGTGGATCAAATGATTCTCCTTCTCCATACCCCGTAACGCCTGGAATCATATCTGCATTTGATCCTATCAATCAACCTACGATTGAAAATGGTGTGATAACTGGGTTTGGTAATAATATTAATGTCCCTCTTAATTACTTCCCTGTAAATCAAAGTTATACGTTTAATCTTAGTGGTGGAAGTGGAGTATCATCTCAAATAAAATTTGATGTTTCTTCTAGTTATGATGAAAATGCTGTTACGCAAATATCAACTTCATTTAGCGCACCTAGAAATATTCAATCGCAAGGTATAGTTGATGGTTTGGGAACTTATAATGCCCCATCTTCTCCATATACTTCTGGTAATTTTACAGATCAAAATCCACCAGCAGGAGGTGTTGCAGCCTCTGTTACTATTACTACTGATGTAAATGGTGAAGTTACTAATGTAGGAATTTTATCTGGTGGTGAAGGATATATTGTAGGAGATACTATTACTGTTCAAAATACTATTGTAATTGATGTTACTAGTGTTTCTGATACTCTATCTCCATACACTAGTGGAACATTTGCTGATGAGAATCCACCAACAGGTGGTAGTGCATCTCAAGTATCTGTTTCTGTTGATGGTAATGGAAAAGTAACAGGAGTAACTCTAGTTTCTGGAGGGGCAGGATATACTGCGGGAGATACTATCACTATACAAAATGATGTTACTGTTAGTGTTAGTTCTGTTATTGAGAGATATTATAATAGTGCAAATTATGCTGTAACAATAAATAGTGGTGGAGCTTTTTATTCTGTTGATGATCAATTAACAACACCATCAAATATTAGATTTGAAGATATAACTGGAAATATAATAACTAGAGAATTGAATTTGACAGTTCAAAGTATTACTTCCGTAGTAGACACTAGTGTCTTTGTTGGTATTGCAGCAGCAGAATTTTTAAGATCAAAAGGTTGGTCAGTTCAGATAAGTAACTAATGGCAATAACAGCTAATCAAGGATATGTCAGGAATTTAAATTTAGAAGAAACTCCTGACAAAACTCTAACTATAAACAACTTAGGTGGAGGTAGCATTTCAAGTGACCTCTCAGTTTTTTATGCCAATACTAAAAATTCAACTAAACTTTTATATAAACCAGGCGAAGAAGGATTTTCTGTATCTGTTTTAGGACAAAGTACTTTATTTACTTTTGATCTTTTGTCTTGTTATGGAAATGGTGATGTAATAAACTTTAAAGGTGCAAGAAAAATTAATGATATTGTATATGATTATGTAAATGATGAACTAACAATTACATTTAGTGGAAATCATAATTTAAATAATAATTCTATTGGCAGTAGAATGACAATAGTTGATTCTTATTTTGATGGTCCATCCCCTACATTTTTTAATGACAAAGGATTTTTAATAAAATCTATTACTTCTGTTAATAGTTTAGTATTAGAAGATACTGGGTATTCTGATAGATTTACTAATCCTCCTGGAAACTATGCTCCATCTGTTAATCTTCCTCCAGATCAAAATACTAGATATGTTTATGCTATAAACGAATACTTACCTCTACCAAGTCCTTTATCATATAGTCAAAAATACTATGTTGTTTTGTCTAATGGAACTGATAGATTTCAAATTGCAACAGAATATGTAAGAGGTCAATTAGTCAATCCAATTTTATTATCTGACCCTGTAGATAACCCATTAGTTTTCCAACGTACTAATGAAGTCACCCAACAAAATTTAATTAATCTTGTATTTCCAGACTCTGAAAATGTAGTAGAAGAAACACAAGAATTTTCATTTTCAAATAATATTAGATTTAGAAGCATTAATGATAATTTTAATTACCTTGAAAGTATATTAGACTCTTCTAATTTCTTTAAGCAAACAAAATATGTTAGATCAATTAATAATGTTTTTTCGGAAAATCCTATTAAAATTGAGGGAAGTTTAACTACTATTGATCCAGATAATTTTAATGATGGAACGGCAGAAATATTTGGAGAAACAAGTCCTGGAGTTTTTATTCTTGATCCAAATTCTTCAAAAGAAAATATTATTAAGTTGCGATCATTCTCTGACAACACATCACCATGGGAACTTAACACGTCTACATTAGAATATTCTGCTGCTTCTTTAGGTGCTGGAAGCGATCCAACTCAACAAGAAATGAGTATTGGTAACATGATATTAAAAGGAGATCCAATTTCTGTTGACAATATTCAATCTGTGGTTGTTGAAAGTGCTCCTAATATTATTCCAAATCAAAAGTTTACTCACAAACTTCCAGTCCTTATTAATGGTGAAGAATATAATTTACTTTTAACTGATTCAGCTACCTAGTAAAATGTAAAAATTGTTTCCTTCCACATCTTCTATTGGTAGATACTCAGTTACATTTTCGTTGTTGTATGTTATTACATTTCCAGCAATATTGGTATCGTGTTTGATTTCTAAAGCAGAGTAAGTTACTTTTGAATCATTATTTAATACCCCTCCACCATTACTAGTAAAATCATTCACTAGTGCCACATCAAATGGTGTAGTTAAACCAGAAGCATTTGCAGAGAATGGAGGTGATGTATCAGTAGGTTTAAAACATACCTCTTTGTTTACATCTGTTGCTGTAAATACAATATTTTTAATCTTTGCGGGGTTGTATTCTAGACCAGATAATAATGCAGGGTCTCCACCAATGCCAGTAATAGTTAATGTGTTTCCGTTAATGTTAGTTACTTGAACTCTGCTATACAACTCATCTGCTGTTCCATCCAATCTTTGAGCAAAGTTTACGGATGGAAATGCATGTACAAACATGTTTGTTGTAATGCCAGTAACATCGTCTAAAAGAATATCAACACTATTTGAAGTTGTATCAGTTTGTGATGCTAGTAATCTTGCTTTTAAAACTCCCTGACAGAAATTTTTTAAACCATTATCTACAAGACCTGTTGTTTCATAAACATAAAATAATTGGTTTCCTATTAAAGTAGTATTAGAATCTTTTAATAAGATTGTTGTTCCGTTATATTCACTTGACAATCTTCCTACTGCATTAATGTTTGAGATGTTGGCAATACTATCATCATATAAAAAAGAAAGACCATTAGATAAAACGATTTGATTTTCTTTGATATCTGTAAGGTTGAATTCATTTGTTATATTATCAATTCTATTTTCATAAACATCTCCTGTTCCATATGCAACTAACCCTCTGTGATCAACAAAAGTTAAATCTGTATTAGTGGTAGTTTGAGTAGGAGATGGATATATTTGTATACTATTATTAACTACAACTGTTACAACTCTAGTTCCTGACTGAATACCTGGACCAAATACATAATTTCCAGTTTCTATTCCTTCAGTTGAACTTGGTAAATTATTTGAAATACTGATGGTGTCTACGCCACTCGTAATATTACATCCACTTATTATATTTTCTACATCTGTTCTACTATTTGGAAATTTGTAATATGAAATAATTGGATTTATATTATTTACATTGCTATAACTATCTCCAATTCCTGGAGTTTGACTTTCAAAAGTTCCTTGAACATCTCCAATAGTTCCTTTTAATCCTACCTCTGTTCCGCCAACACTAATAGAGTTGTCAACAAATTCTTTAAAATCTCCGATGTCGTAGTTTTGAAAATAATTTTTCCCGTATAAAAGTTTGTAGTTAATATTTGTTGAAACGCTAGATGATGGAGGTATTAAATTAAATTCAATTTTTTTATCTATAAATCTATTTTCTGGAACAGATTCTTGATCTACGAACAAAGTTATTCTTATTTTATATGCTTCCCAAGCTACTAAAGAACCTAAAGAAATAGAATTTGATTCATTAGTTCCAAGAGATTGTGATGTTCCATTAATAACTGCAGTTTCTAAGTCGTTTGATTGATCTAGTTTTGTTTTGTCTACTAGTGTAGTTAGTTTTGTAAAATCATAGTTGTTATAATCATATGTATCTTTACTTGGATTATAAGTAAAATCTCTTGATTCAGTTTTGTCGTCAAATTCTACTTTTAGAAAACAATTTGTCCTTATTACTAATGTATGGTCTCCATCAACAAATGGTTTGATGTATCCTTCCCATTGAACTGCTCCAAAAGAAGTGGAAGTTTCTGTTGTAAATTTGGATCCAAAAAGAAAATCGCCAAATCCCCATTCGTTATCTGATTTTAATACTAGGTTAGAATTTATACCAGTAAAGTCACTTGATGCGTCTCCAGGAGTTGTTCTTATGATTGCTTCTGTATCGTAATAAGTTGCATCAAGTCCATCACCACCATAGAAAAATGGATTTGCTGTGGTAAAGTATGCTTTATCAAATCTATTTGATAATGTAATTAGAGGATCGTATGTTCTTAATTGACCATTTGACGTTAATTTTTTAACAGTAATATCTGAGACAGATTCAAATGTTGAATTTGTTACATTTGTTAAGTTTATATTTTTTATTACATTTAAATCTTCTGTAGTAAAAGTTTCCGTGCCTGTAGCAAGACCAGATAAAAGGTTGTTGAGAGCTAGAGTTTTATCAGGAACATCAGATAAATTCAAGTCTCTCTTTAATCCAAATTTGTTAAACCTTTTCTTTGCCATTGTTGGAGAGCACCTATCATGTTTATTTATTGATAAATAGTAATGCCTTGCTTCTCATCAATGGTTATTAAAAAACCATTAGAAGAAAGGGACCATGATGAAAAGAAAGAATGGTTAGGTGATTTGGTTAAAGTAGTGATACTAATTTGGTCCGCTTCACTTCTAACATTTTCGTATGTTCGTCTTCCAAATGGTCAAAAGATTTTAGACTTTGATCCTACGTTTATTGCTTCTGTTTTTTCTGGATCTTTAGCTGCATTTGGATTAAGCCCTGCTAAAAATGGCGGTGGTGCAAATGCCAAAGTAGTACAGAAAAAAGAACCAGAAGTTATTTCCGCTGTGGAGACAAAGAAAGATGCAAAAATTAATTAATATTGTTGCTTTACTATCAGGACTGGTATCCTTATCAGTCTTGGGTGGAGCATTTTATTTGTATAAAAACGTTGACACTCTTGTTGAAGAAGCAAGAGAAAAAGCAACTGAAGAAGTAAAAAAAGCAGTTATGGATGCTGTTCCTGGAATTGTTGGTGGACTGATGCCAGAAATGCCAGAGATGCCTAATATGACTGGGGGTATTGTTAACGAATCCTCACAAAATTCTGTGCCTAATGTTACTGGAGGTGTTATACCTTTTTAAAATTTATTAAATATATTTTAAATTAACATTAAAAACACTATGGCTAGTTCTGGATATAAAAAAAAGGGAATCGTCAACAACACAAATAGAGATGCTGTTGATAAATTCTTTCTATACGTTGCTTTTCATTCTGCCTGGACTGCTGTGGTAAATTTTTTCCGTGACTAATGGAAATTCCCGAAATCAATACTAATGTTATTAGTATTAGATCTTTAGACATACCAAAAATTACTGACTGGTCATTCAATCAGTCAGTAATTCCTAGTGCTTCTCCTGTAACTGTGTATATTGGAGTTCCTATTGTAGACGTACCTGGTTGTGTAGAAGCTCATGAAACTAACAACCCTAAAAACGACAATCTAACTACAGATGACAAAAGAGGTACTCTTACGTTTTGTGACTCTGGCTATCCCAGTTTTAATCCTATTAATTTTGAACCTGAACAGATAATACCAACCTCACCTGCACCTATACAAACGAGAAGTCCAGAAACTAAAACACCAAAATTAGATTTACCTAAAGAGGTATCAAAACCTATACCTTCTGTTGCTCAACCTATTTGTCCTACTAGAGCACAGGAGTTAAAAAATCCTATAGGAACAATATTACAAGGAAACAAAAAGATTGTAGGATATGAATTAGTTGGAAAAGAATGTATTGAAGTTACTGAAAATCTTGATATACCTCAACAAATAATCAATAACATACCTAATGCTGGTATGGTTACCACAACATCTACTATTGCAGTTGTTGCAACCACCTCAGCATTAATGGCAAAACCACTTGCAGATATTCTTTTGAAAGTATTGAAACCAGCAATTAAAAAAATACTTAAAAAAGTTTCTAAAATTAGGGGTAAAGAACCTGAGATTTTATCTGTAAAGGAACGCCAAGATCTTCAGCGTTCTTACTCACACGCTTTGAGGTCTTTGAAAGGGAAGGAATAGTATGTCTATGTGGTTTAATCTCTGTAACATTTTGAACTACGACATCAGCACAGATTTTATAATAAGGACTGCGAGGATGAAAACTAATCCCTTGCTTCATTAATTCGCCACAATTTTTAAGTCTGGCAATTTCAAAGTCCAATCTCTTATTGGCGGTTAGTTGCTGCTGTAAGGCGATTTGAGTCGCTGCTGCTTCTTTACATTGATCTTGTAGTTTCTTGTCTTGTGGGATGCTCCAGGTGGCACTCACGCCCAATGAAAGGTTGTATGTATCTTTCTGTCCTGTCCTTACCTTTTTTCTAAAAATAATATCACCTGGATTATCTAAAATACCATCACCCATTGGTCTACCATCATCATCAAAGGCGCCAAAATTATCTGTGACATCATAAACTGGATCATAGTAATATGGTTCATATGGTTTTTGTGCTGACGCAGCACCAGTAACATATGGTGTGATGTTTAGAGTAGGTCCCTGACACTGGATCCCACCGCCATAAGTGTTTGTGATGTATGGACCTTGTAAAACTTGTATTGCTTGATTAGTAACACTACCTGAAGAGTTAGCAACAGGAGCAGCTGTGGCGCTAACACCACCAACAGTCTCAGCGATCGCTTTAGTTGGGGATAGTAATCCAATTAAAATTGCTCCTGTTACTGTTGGAATATTGAGGTTGTGTCTGTTATTGATTCTACTGTTGTTTCTCTTTGAATAATTGTTTGATTTACTAATCCAGGACCAGAATAAGTTTCTGTAAATTGAAATGCCCCTCCTTGAGTGTAGATTTCCCAATTGGGTCTCTCTGTTGCTCTGAGTCCTGTCCATCTAGATGTCACCCCGTTAATAGTTTGATTTTGTTCTGATACTCCACTTGGAGATAATGGAGAATTTGTTTTTATATTATTTCCAGTAACTGAGTATTGCCACCCAGTTTGATAGTCCATTGAATTAATTGTTTCTACTACTGTACTTCTTGTTTCTGTATGACTAGTCATTGAACCTTGAGAAAAATTAGGAACAACAGGAACTGCTCCAGATGGTTGAAGCAGTCCATGAATTGCCCCTAAAATCAATCCTAATATGATAGATTCATTTAGACGATACATTTATCTTACAGTAATATCACTAACAAATTGTCCTGTTGCTGTAGTTCCTGCCCCACCAGCAGTCAAAGTAATTGTTCCTGCGGTGTCAATAGTTCCTGCAAGTGCTCCAGCAGTTCCACCAACTTGCGTAGTTGTGTTACCATAGAGGTTTGCAGTATCAATCTGCCCAGAAGATAATGCTGTTTGTGTGGTGACTACAGTATCTCCAATTAATTGATTCTCTGAAAAACTAAATGCCTGACCATCATTATTGATTGCATAAGAACCAGCATTGATAGTTGCAGGTGCAGTTGCAGAACTGCCAGTAAGACCACCAAGAGTAGTAACTGCGATGTTATCGCCTGATACAGAATAAGAAGAACCAACTCTGGTAGACTGTACTGCAGGACCTTCTACTGAAAGTTGAACTGATGAAGAAATTTTATGTGTAATATCGGCATGTGCTGGTGCCGCCATCAATAACATTGCAAATGGAATTAATTTTCTCATAATTTCCATTTAATTGGATCCGTATTTATTTATGTTTTGGTCACCTGATAAACTGGCACACTCTTAGCTTGACGAAACTTTACGTTTCCTATATAATATTGTCACACTTCGTTACAAAACAAATGACTGTTACTAAAAATGAGTTTGGACAAATGAATATGTTTGCCAAGGAACCTTCTATGTACATGACGAAGGAAGATCTTGAGCGTTATGGTATTGAACCTTATGCTGAGAAGGCAGAAAAAGCAAATGGTCGCTGGGCAATGCTTGGTATCGTTTTTGGTGCTGTATCATATGCTCTTACAGGAAACTTATTTTTTGGAGTGGCTTGACAATGGTAGCACTTTCCTTTACAATCATATCCGTTGCCTGGTTCGTTCTCCTGGCAGCATCTGTTGAAAAAATCTGCGAAACTTACTAATGTCTTTTACTATCACCGTTCAATCTGCTGAAGGCGATTCTACCTTCCAGTGTGAAGATGATCAATACATCCTTGACGCTGCTGAAGAAGCAGGTGTTGATATAAATTATTCTTGTCGTGCTGGTGCTTGCTCTTCATGTGCAGGTAAACTTGTCAGCGGCAGTGTAGATCAAAGCGACCAATCTTTCTTGGATGATGATCAAATTGAAGAAGGTTTTATCTTGACATGTGTATCATATCCCACTAGCGATTGTGTTGTTCTTGCTGACCAAGAAGAGAACCTTTACTGATGCGTTATACTGAAGATGCTCTCATTAAAGCACATGCTGCTTTAGAATGGGATATTACTAATGATGATATTGTTGTAGAGATCGGTGGTACATCAGTCTATGGAATTGAAGGTTCAGGAACAAAATGGTCTCCAGTAAAGGGAACTCGTAAATATAACAAAGATGCTTTTATCGTTATTAAGAACAAATCGCGTTCTATCTTTGAGTCATCGTTACCTAACCCAGAACTCAAAGCACACCATGACCAATCATAACGCTCTCTATGAAGATATGGCGAAACTTAACGCCCTTTATGAAGAACTTTGTTGGGATCATGATGATGAATTAGTTTTCACACACGATGGAAGCAAAGTTATTATCCTTAACAAAACACAAAACCCTCACACCACTTATAAAGTTTAGGAGAATTAAAATGAAATTCGGTTGGACCCCTGAGGCAGAGATCCTCAACGCACGTCTTGCAATGCTTGGATTTATTATTGCCGTAGGAACTTATGCTACTACGGGGCAGATAATTCCTGGCATTTGGTGAGGACTTACTGACACAAGTAAGCACTTATACTTATCAAAAAAATAAATAATTTTTTCCATTACTACAATGGCACTTCTAGCAACAGGAATAATTCTTTTAGGCACCTTCTTTGGTGCGGCTATGCTGACACAAGATGGAAAAGAGTAATAATAGATACTTTTTGTATCACTATGATACAAAAATGATGCTATATAATATGTCCTCTGATGAAAACCTATGAACTTCACCATGACCGCTTTAACAATTGGATCCGCGATGTCTCTTTTTAGTTGGTCTGTGCTCTCGCCAATGCTGCCATGACACATCTTGACTAAATAAAATTGAATATCGTCGTCGCGTCATAAGAGACCTCTGCCAACTAACAGAAGGTCTCTTTTTTATTGTTTACAAATAAACTTATGATTGATACACAAATGTTCCACATCTATGACAAGAAAACGAGCAAACCTGTTAAGGTGTGTATGACAGTTGAAGAACTGGAACAAATGATTGCAGAAAGACAAGTAGATTGGTTGCACTGGGAGGTTCAACCATGTTATACTTCTTACGAAGTCAGGGATGCCTCCTTCTGATTGAGCACAAATACTCAACTTTGAGGGCTTGACGAATTCCTTACCACCTGTTATACTAAATAGGTAAACAAATGTGACAATTCCTTAAGGTTTTTGTTACAAACTCCTGCCGCTACCGAGACTAGGCAGGGTCAACAATCCGTCTCTCATATCCCAAGGCGAGGGGTCTTGGGAAATAGTAACTCCACCATGTCCCTGATGGTCTTACTTAAATTTTTATCAAAATGACTGCTACACTTTCACGTCAACAAACACAATCAAATACTTGGGAACAGTTTTGCCAGTGGGTAACTAGCACCAACAATCGTCTATACGTTGGTTGGTTTGGAGTCTTGATGATTCCTACTCTACTTGCTGCTACAACTTGTTTTATTATTGCCTTTATTGGTGCTCCACCAGTAGATATTGATGGCATTCGTGAACCTGTTTCTGGTTCACTACTTTATGGAAATAACATTATTTCTGGTGCTGTTGTTCCTTCTTCTAATGCAATTGGTCTGCACTTCTATCCCATCTGGGAAGCTGCTACTCTTGATGAGTGGTTGTACAACGGAGGTCCTTTCCAACTAGTAATTTTCCACTTCCTTATTGGCATCTATTGCTACATGGGTCGTGAGTGGGAACTCTCTTATCGTCTTGGTATGCGTCCATGGATCATGGTTGCTTACTCTGCACCTGTTGCTGCAGCATCTGCAGTGTTCCTTGTCTATCCTTTTGGTCAAGGTTCTTTCTCTGACGCTATGCCTTTGGGTATCTCTGGTACTTTTAACTACATGCTTGTCTTCCAAGCAGAACACAACATCTTGATGCACCCCTTCCATATGCTTGGAGTTGCTGGTGTCTTTGGCGGTTCGTTGTTCTCCGCAATGCATGGTTCGCTTGTTACTTCCTCGCTGGTTCGTGAAACCACTGAGAATGAGTCCCAAAACTATGGTTACAAGTTTGGTCAAGAAGAAGAGACCTACAACATCGTTGCTGCTCATGGTTACTTCGGTCGCCTGATCTTCCAATACGCTTCGTTCAACAATTCTCGTTCGCTGCACTTCTTCCTTGCAGCATGGCCTGTTGTTGGCATCTGGTTCGCTGCTCTTGGTGTTAGCACCATGGCATTCAACCTCAATGGCTGGAATTTCAATCAATCAATCCTTGACCATCAAGGTCGTGTAATCAACTCTTGGGCTGATGTTCTTAATCGTGCAAACCTGGGAATGGAAGTATCCCATGAAAGAAACGCCCACAACTTTCCTTTGGATCTTGCGTCTGCCGAAACAACTCCTGTTGCTTTGACTGCTCCTTCTATTGGGTGAGTTTTCTAAAAATCTAATATTTTTTGAGACCTCCTTTGGAGGTCTTTTTTTGTATAAATAGTTGAAGTTATGAAATAAAAGTTTCAATAATGAAAACTTGTAAGATATGTAAAAAAGAAAAATCACTTAATGAATTTTACGAAACTAAAAGAAATGGAGTTGCATATGGGTATCATGGAAAATGTAAAGAATGTTATGTAAAAAAACAACAAGAAAATTATGACCCACTGAAAAAAAGAAATGAAAATTTAAAAAGGTGTTATGGTATTACACTGAATGAGTATAATGAAATGTTAGAAAAACAGAATGGCAAATGTGCTATCTGTGGAACCACTGAAACCAAAGGTAGAAAATCTGGTAGAGGTGGTGGTGCTGATGTATTTGCAGTAGATCATTGTCATGATACGGGTGATGTTAGAGGACTTCTCTGTCATAGTTGCAATCGTGCACTGGGGCTGGTAGGAGACAATACCCAAATCCTCCAAAGTATGATAGAATACCTACAAGAACATTGAAATTATGATTAACTTTAAAATTGGTGACATTTGTGAGATTGATAATCCACTTCAAAAAAGACATGGAAGATCTTTCGAAATTATAGGGTTTGTATATGACAAATCTTGCGATATACCTCATGCTCCAAGCAAATTAAAAATTAAATATCTTGATACTAATCGCAAAGGAACTTATACTAATGCATTTGAATCATTGAAAGTAATTGGAGAGACTGAAAATCCAAATACAGAAAATACGATTGAAATTATTCATTCATAATTTCCCTCTGGATCTTGCAGCAGCATCTACTACTCCTGTAGCAATGACTGCTCCTTCTATTGGTTGACAAACTGAATTCAATCTGATAAACTGAGGGTCGTAATGACCCTCTTTTTTTATGGAAATTATTGCTTACACTAGTAAAGGATGTTTTTATTGTGATAAGTTGAAAGATCTTTTTGCTCGTGCCAATCTTGAATATACTATTTTGGTGTTAGGTGAAGACTTTACTGGTCTAGATCTCAATAAAAAATATCCAAATGTAATTGGATTCCCTTATGTTATTATTGATGGAGAACCTATAGGTGGTTTGGTAGAAACTGCAAAGTTTCTTGTTCAAAAAAACCTAGTATCTTCTCCAAAAAAATGAAAGATCTCAAAATAAATAGAGGTGTGGAGCTCATGTTAAGGGGGCCTAAAACGAAGGAAGAAGTTAAAGAAACCCCAAGAAATTCTCATGGGTTTGCATTTACAAAGTTTTTTACCCTCCTAAAGAGAAGAGTCTACTTCAACTTGGAACTTTGGTGGGACAAGGAAAAAGATTAGTTCGGAGTTGAACAATGGCAGAATCAACGTTAGTTTATCTATCAGCAACATTTTCTTTTGTATTTTTATGTGTTGGAGTGTTTGCTGGATGGACAGTAAACGAAAAGTATCATGAGTACATGTATGCCACGCAACAAGAAAACGTACATCCAGAAATGTTAAATGAAGAAGGACAATGGATCAACGAAGAACTGTTATCTGTTCGTTTTTTAAAAGATGATGATGAAGATTATGATGACTAATAAATAATTCTACGAGACACATTAAGTTATGAAATTATTAATGCATGAAGTGCTGCAAAAGATTAGTAATGCTAAAACAAAAGCAGAAAAAATAAAACTTTTGCAGGAATATAATACACCAGCACTCAGACAAATTTTGATTGCTAACTTTGATGAAAGTATCATATCTATGCTTCCAGATGGTGATGTTCCATACACTCCTAACGAGGCACCAGAAGAGACAGAGCACACGAAACTTCTTCATGAGTATCGTAAGCTCTATCTCTTCTTCAAGGGCGGTGCAAACATCTCTCAGACCCGTCGTGAGACTCTATTCATTCAATTGCTAGAAGGTCTTCACAAAGGAGAAGCAGAAGTTCTTTGTCTAGTGAAGGATAAAAAAATTGGGAAACGTTGGAAAATTACCAAACAATGTGTTGAAGAAGCATTCCCACAGATCAATTGGGGAGGACGTTCTTGAAGATAATTCATCAAGACTGCGACCCATCTCTTGCAGATGATCGTAGTCTTCCTTATACTGCATACTTGATTGAATATCTTCAAGATGGTATTACCAAGTTTGATATATCTTATGGTAAGAAACAAGTAGAACTTTTTGATTACTATTGGGATAATTATCGTAATGATCTAGTTAATATGACTCAAACACAAGGTAGAATAAATCCAAAACTATGGCAGAATCCTAAAGAAAAAAAGAAAAAATAAAAATGGTATAAATTTATACTATTTGACAAGAATATATAGTAATGGTAGAATATACCAGTCGTTCAACCCACGTCAGTGGGTCGCAAGTAAGTCGCGGAACGGAGCATTAGCAATTAGAATGGTTTATTACTCTTACGAATTTTGCTAAGCTGAAAAAATCACTCTAATCGTTCATCCTATGTTTCAATTGTTTCTTTTAATTGGATTAAAATGTTCAGATGCTAAAATCATAGTAGAAAATGCTATGAATCATAATGATTTATCTAATTTGGTAAAGAATGAGATTGTATCTGAAGTAAAAAATGCAACTGAAAAAGATTGTGACTGGGACGCAAACGACTGAAGGAACGGGTTTTAATTAACCTTAGTATTTCAGGAGACAATCATGAACACCCTTTCTCTCATTAAAAAGCAGATTCAGAAAGCATCTGCAGTCCATGACGCACAGATTCTTCACACTGCATATCGTGGTGTGGTTTACGAACTCTGTGAAACTAAAGTAGAAGATCCTCATGGAACTTTCTGCTATCGTGGTCGCACTTACAACAAATGAATACTGGAGGGGTTATTGCAACCCCTCTTTTTTTATGATATAATTGTCCATGAATATACCATAAATATATGGACAAGGATAAACTAAAACTTATTGTTAAAAATCTTAAATCTCTAGTAAATACTTTAGAGTCTGAAGTTTATTCTGATATAAATTCTTATAAAATTGAGTTGCAACAAGACTCAAGTAAGTTTGGATTTAATTACGACTCTGGAGATGATGATGGATACCCAGATTGATTGGCGTTATAGTGATCAACGTATGGATCTTAGACAAAGATCTTTTCTTGCATTGAGAGAAAAGTATTTTAATTTAAAGACAGGAAAACATCTTTATGAATTTTGTCATGATTGGGTAAGTCAAGGAAATCAATCTACCGAAGGTATTGAAAACGCTTTTAAAAATTATCTTTACATGCAGGAGGTAGAAATTTGAGATATAAAGATACAATTAAAGCAGCAAAGAAAGCAATTAAGCTTGCGGATAAGAATCCAATGCTGTATACTGATGAAGAGATCTGGTACATGAAGAAGGCACTTTATATTGCTAGAAAAGATCTCGCAGCAAAACGTGAACGACTTAGTAAAGGATTTAAGAATGAAGCAACAACATGGGTCAGTGCGCCTGGTACAAGTGACTCCCGAGGCGGAGAAAACGATGGGGTACGTAGCGAGAGTGAGCAACCCCAACAATCAGGAGAATCCTAACGTCGCTGGACTTCTGAAGTATTGCATCAAACACAACCATTGGTCTGTGTTTGAGCAAGCATTCATGACTCTTGAGATTGAGACAAATCGTGGTATCGCTGCTCAAATCTTGCGACATCGTTCATTTACATTCCAAGAGTTTTCTCAGCGTTATGCTGACAGTTCTATGCTGGCAAATGAGATCCCTCTGTTTGATCTTCGTCGTCAGGATACTAAGAACCGCCAGAATAGTATTGATGATGTTGATCCTTTTATTCAACAAGAACTTGAGATCACTATCAAGCGACACTTCCAGAGTGCTATGGATATCTACAAGCAAATGCTTGATCTAGGTATTGCCAAAGAGTGTGCTCGCTTTGTTCTTCCTCTGGCAACTCCTACTCGCATTTATATGTCAGGATCTGTGCGTTCTTGGATGCACTATATAGATCTACGCAGTGCCCATGGCACCCAGAAGGAACACATGGACATTGCTGCTCAGTGTAAGGAAATCTTCGCTGAACAATTCCCTATTTGTGCTGAAGCATTGGAGTGGAACTGATGGCGACATACCCTGTAATTAATACTAAAACTGGTGAGCAAAAGGACGTTGTACTCAGCGTCCATGATTGGGATCAGTGGAAGACTGACAATCCAGACTGGACTAGAGACTGGAGTGATCCATCTACATGTCCTGCATCTGGAGAGGTAGGTGATTGGCAAGACAAGATGAGCAGAACTCATCCTGGATTTCATGACATCATGAAAAATAAAATTGCCAAGCACGCACCACGAAACAAAACTATTACCGATAAGTATCGTTAAACATATGCCAGTTAGAAAAAAGACTACGAAAGCACCTGGACAAGGTATGACTAATAAGCAAAAGAAAAGACGCAAGCCTATTAGTGAAGAATACATGCTTCCAGTTGAACCTCTTACTCATAATCAACAAATTATGTTTGATGAGTGGGACAAAGGTCAAATGATCTATGCGTATGGTGTTGCTGGCACAGGTAAAACCTTTGTTGCTCTTTACAAGGCACTTAAAGATGTCTTGAATGAGTATACACCATATGAAAAGATCTATATTGTTCGTTCATTGGTTGCTACTAGAGAGATTGGATTCCTTCCTGGAGATCATGAAGATAAATCATCTCTATATCAAATACCATATAAAAATATGGTGCAATCCATGTTTGAAATGCCAGATGATGCAGCATATGATATGTTGTATGACAATCTAAAGCAACAAGAAACTATTTCATTCTGGTCTACTAGTTTTATTCGTGGCACTACTCTTGACAATTCAATTGTTATTATTGATGAATGTCAAAACCTAAACTTTCACGAACTTGATTCAATCATTACTCGTGTTGGTCAAGATAGTAAGATTGTTTTCTGTGGCGATGCTGCACAAACTGATCTACAAAAGATTAGTGAGCGTTCTGGAATCCTAGACTTCCAACGTATCTTACAGAAGATGCCTGAGTTTTCTTTGATTGAATTTAGTATTGAAGACATCGTTCGTTCTGGTCTTGTCAAGTCTTATATTATTAACAAAATTAATCTTGGTCTATGAAGTTGTTTAATCATGTGGGACTAGATCCTATTGAAATGTCTGCTGAAATGGTGGATGGTAAACGTATGTATCTTACACCTGAAGGATATAAGTTTCCATCTGTTACCACTGTGATTAGCAACAATAAAAATAAGGTGGCGGGCATTGCTAAATGGCGTGCCCGTGTAGGAAAAGAAAAAGCAGACAACATCTCTCAAAGATCTACTAGTAGAGGGACTAAGTATCATTCCATTGCTGAAGACTATTTCAATAACAATCTTGATTTAAAAAAGTATAGTAAATTTCCACTTCCTGTCCTAATGTTTCATCATTCTAGAGATATTCTAGATCGCATAAATAATATTTACTTACAGGAAGCAGCGCTTTATTCCAAACACCTGGAGTTGGCTGGGCGTGTTGATTGTATCGCTGAATTTGACGGCGTATTATCTATTATTGATTTTAAAACCGCTGCAGAACCCAAGCGTGAAAAATATCTTTACGATTATTTTGTTCAAGAAACTGCATATGCTTGTATGCTGCAAGAAAATTACGGGTTGAGTGTTAAACAACTTGTAACTATCGTTGCTTGCGAGAACGGCGAAACTCAAGTCAAGGTGCTTCCACCTAAGAAAGAATTCTTTATGAAGTTAATGAGTTACATCGCGGAGTATCAAGAACGATATGGAGAAAAAACAATTATTAGAGGATAAATTTATGACATCTGCGAGATTTTCGCAGGAGGTGGAGAAGATTGCCTTGCACAATCCTGATATGAATTACATTGATTCGGTTATCCACTATTGCGAATTAAATGAAATTGAAATAGATAATGTGTCAAAGTTGATTAGCAAACCTCTGAAGGAAAAACTTCGTTACGAGGCACAGCAACTCAACTTTATGAAAAAAACAAGTCGTGCCAAATTAATGCTAGTATGAGCTTCTTTCAATCTGAATTAGTACGTGGTAACATCCAAGAGATGATGGAACTACAGCAGTTTTGTTTTAGATCAGCGATGAACTTTGTTCTTCTTGATGAAAAAAGAAAACTTGATTACTTTGAAAAATTAGAATTGCTAATTGAAAAGCAAAAAATATTTCATGCTCGCATCAAGCTTAGTGACGATCCAGAAGCTGTCTCTGTACTTGAGACAATGAAGCAAGGTATTGTTATGCTAGGTGCTACTCCAGGAACTACTGTTGAACAAATGTTTGATGAACTACTGGAGAAAGTCCGATTCATGAAGGACAAACTTCAAAGTGGCACAGAGGATTGACGCCCGACTCTGTGCCTGTTATAATGACTGAGTGATAGGGCATCACACAAACCAAATCCAAATTTAATCTAAGAAAATCCTATGTCTTTTGCAGATCTAAAGCGTAAATCTCAGAACAACTTCTCGTTCCTTCAAAAAGAACTTGAAAAATCTGCTAGTGGTAAGAACGTTGACGAACGTTTCTGGAAACCAGAAGTTGACGCTTCTGGAAATGGATATGCTGTTATTCGTTTCCTCCCAGCACCAGATGGTGAGTCTATCCCATGGGCAAAACTATATTCTCACGCCTTCCAAGGACCTGGTGGTTGGTATATTGAGAACTCTTTGACTACTATCAACGAGAAGGATCCTGTTGGTGAAGTAAACCGCAAACTCTGGAACAGCGGTAGTGATGAAGACAAAGAGACTGCTCGTAAGCAGAAGCGCAAGCTTCAGTATTACAGCAACATCTATGTCGTAAAGGATCCTAAGCATCCTGAGAATGAAGGTAAAGTGTTTCTTTACAAGTATGGCAAGAAGATCCATGATAAGATCCTCGCTGCTATGCAACCTGAGTTCCAAGACGAGACACCTGTTAATGTCTTTGACCTTTGGGAAGGTGCTAACTTCAAACTGAAGATCAAGAAGGTTGCAGGTTACTGGAACTATGATTCTTCTGAGTTTGATTCTGTCTCTGCTCTCAGTGCAGATGATGATGACCTTGAGACTATCTGGAAGACTGAGTATTCTCTTGAAGCTTTTACTAACAAAGATCAGTTCAAGACCTATGAAGAACTTGAAGCACGTCTAAACCTTGTGCTCGGTGTTACTTCTCGTCCTGCTACTCGCCCTAGCGTTGACGATGAAGAGTATGAACCATATCCTGATCCATCTCCTGTTGCTACTGGTGGGTTTAATGATCCTGATATCACCACTCCTTCATCGTTTCGTCAACAGATGAGTGCACCATCTCCTGTAAAGCAAGAGGCAGTCGTTGATGATGACGATGCTCTGTCTTACTTCGCTCGCCTTGCTGAGGAGTGATGAAATACCTGAAGGTATTGTTTCATCCAGTTACTCAGTTTAACTTGTTGATCGTGGGGTTCCTGATCTTTGTACAGGGACTTCACATCAATGCCCACTATACTATGAGCACAGATGTAAATAGTTATGTTCGTGCTTTTTGCAAACAAAACTTAAAGAAGTGTAAGATCATTATTTCAAATTTTGATTGACAATTCCATAAATCTGGAAAAAATTTTTCCGCAAAAAAATTGCTGAAAAAGATCAACCAGTTTCTTTTAGTCTCTGGTTGATATAGTTTCCAGACTTTTTATACTTATTTTGTTTTCTAAAATCATCTACAAACGGTTGTAGATAGTTTGGTTTAAGAAGATAAATTTCTCTCTTCTTCTCATTCTCACTGGTAAACCACTCAGCAATGGTAACGGGACGACAAATCTCGTTACCATTTTTTGTAACTATTGATCCGTTGATGTTTAATTTTTGAGTGCTACTATAGAACGTCTCATCAACACGTAAACCTTCTACATATTGACCTATTTCATAGGTTTCATAGTGATGAATGGTTCCATATGGATCGTCGTATTCAGACTCTAATACTTTATAGATTTCATAGTTATTAAGTGGCCAGTCATATTGTGCGTTGACCATATTATTTGTCAATAGAATGATCCAATCATAGAAAGGATTGCCGTATGCTTTTTGTGCGATAGTATCAGGACGTTCTCCTTCTTCGATAGCATACTTCTTGAAGAAGACAGCATTAGAAAAGACATCATCATTTAGTTTGTATCTACGGAAGAAATTCTTCGCAGTTACAAAGTCTGACTCTGAGAATGGATAACTGATTGGTTTCTCATCGTATGAGATATTTGGAACGATTGAAAAATACATTATTGATGACCTCCTTTTAATGGATCGCCAATATCTTCTGAGAAACAGATCTTTGTCTCTTGGAAACTAAGCGATAGACTCATTGCTACTGGTTGGCCATCATAGTATGTAGCATATGCTCCATCTGGTGTGTAGTTTACATCAGCACTTATGATAGCACACATTTTGAATCGTGGTAGGTATGGATGCTCGCCACTTCCTTTCATGAAAGAAACTCTACATAATTTTGGAACACCAATAAATCCTAATTGTATACCCTTATTGTTGGCAGCCTTATTATATCCAAATACTTCTCCAGGATCTTTTGACGGAAGCATTGCTTTTTTGAAACTTTCTACAATTCCTCTAACATCTTTTGCTTCATCTGTGCTTCTAGGAACTAATTTGAAATTCAAAGAGAAGTTTCTGAGATCAATATTACTGAATAGCAATTCTGTATTTGGATTTAGAACTGCTCCTCCAATAGCACCAAAAATATCATCATATGATAGAGATTCTCCACTCACTGCCTGTACGATACTTTGAACTGCTGCTGCCCCAGCTAGAGCACCACCTGTTTCTAGAAAAGATTTTGCTTCATTAGTAGCTTTTCCTAGTTTGTTTCCAACACCTTCCTGTCCTAAAGCTCTAAGAGCTCTTGCTGTTGTGTTTGCTGTAGATTTGCCAGTCCAACCAGCTCTAAAACCAGTTGAAATATCTTCTGGCATATACATTATAATAGTCTTGAACTTTGAAGAAGCTTCAGCTTCGGTATAATTAGAACTTTGGTTGTAGTCTTTTGATGTGTCTGCTTGACTGCTATATGGAGGAACATAATCATAAAATTTGAACATTACATAGTCAGCATCGGCAGCAATACCACCATTATCTCTTGGATATCTGAAGCAGGTTGAATCTGAGGGGCGAGAAACATTACTGAGACCTTTTAGGTTTACTTTTGTTTGTCCACCACCAGCAGCAAATGCTTCTGTTGCTGCTTTTGATACTGCGACATTATTTGCTGCTTTTAGATCATCTTTTTTTGAACCGCTAAGCTCAGCCCAACGTGAATAATAACTATTTCCCTGAGATTCGTATAGATACCATACCTTATCTGTTGTGGGGTCGTAATAATATGCTTTTGTTGGTTCTGATGGAGATTTTAGCTGAAGTGTAGCTGTAGATGGTTTTTGGTTTGCCATTACTTAGACATCTCCTTTGACTGCTTGTTGCCGTAACCTTTAATCATTCTAGATCCTGTGATTTTATCGTAGAATTTCTCATCAGTCTCTTCCCAGACAATTTGTTTGTCAATAGGAAATGTCATTCCGTTTATATTTTTCACATAGTCCTCAGTTGGTAATAGAATGGCAGTATCCCATTCATTCGCAGCGAGGTCAAGATATAGTCCTTCTACATGTGCTGATAGATATTTATGAAAACATACCTTAGGTATGTCAATTCTACCTTGTATTAGTTTCTTGGTGACAATCAATCTCTTTTTTGGAGAGAGATAGTGTAAATTAGCACCCCAAAATTCATCTCTTCCTGGCGCTTTAATAACATATACTAAAGGAAATCTATCATAGTAGGGCAACCACTTCATCTTTGCCTTGTACTCAAACATATACAGATGACCTGCTACTGTATATCTACGCAGTTCATTCTTATCTTGCTCTTTAGCAGCACCAGCACGATCTTTGCGTTCGTCCATGATGTATTTGTTGAAGTTCTTTTTATATTGACTTGCTTCTGCTTTGACTGCGTTGCGATACCAGGAGAGCGACTTTTTCTCTCCTTTTGTAGCATTGCTTACTCTCTCAAAAAGTGTTTTGTATCCAGGATCTTTATTGACATTGTTACGTTGGATATTTGCAAATCCTGTTGCCATTGTTATACTCCTAAGTGATCTTCGGTAAGTATTAAGAAGTTCATCTGCCTGTCTTCACAATACTCACGCGCAGCGGACCACTTTGCGTAGTTCTTTGCGTATGTCAGAGCAGCATTACGATAGGCAGCAGTTTTTTTGTTTTTGTCATTCGGGG
>Ga0208162_1000335_pt1 | contig 27586 bp, 18 predicted proteins | sample CB_VirMetaG_4_FD_184539 | JGI IMG/M metagenome (GOLD analysis project Ga0208162, IMG submission 184539) | Freshwater to marine saline gradient viral communities from Chesapeake Bay - CB_1508_1M Viral MetaG (SPAdes) (version 4) | ecosystem: Environmental > Aquatic > Marine > Coastal | place: USA... | reverse complement strand
GTGATCTGTAGGGAATGACATTTATTTCACTTCCCCATTCTAATATATTTTCATTCAGATCACAATATCTCATAAATTTTCTTTCCCATAAAGAACGATAGATGATATTGGTATAATCTCCCTTATATTTTTTAGGATAAGAAGGTTGATATTTTCCTTTATATGACATCTAAATAACTAATAATAAAGTAGTCGTATAGGTATTTAGAGTGCCAGTACCGAATATAAAAAATTTTTCACTAAAAGAAAGAGATCCTAGAGAAGTTTTTGGAAAAATATCTCTTAGTTCACATTTTCAAGTGAGTTTTGAAGGATTCACGAAACAAATTAAAGATCATTTGAAAGATAAGTATAATATTCCTGATCCTTCTGGATACATGAATCGTGATGGAGGAATTCTTTGCTCAGAAGCATCTTTGCCAGCAACAAGTTTGGCAACGGTTCAAGTAAATGATAATTTTATGGGAATTCCTCAGGAGTTTGCTCATACTAGATTATATACTGATTCTGATTTTACTTTTTATGTGTCAAAAAATTATACTAATTTAAGAATTTTTGAGGGGTGGATTGATTATATCTCTGGAGGAAGTGAAACTAAAGAAGAAGATGATAGAACTGAAACAGATTTAAAAAACTATTATCGTAGAATGAGATATCCAGATTTTTACAAAGTGAGTACCATGTATATTACAAAATTTGAAAGAGATTTTAATAAAGAAGGTAGTAGTAGAATAGACTATCGATTCATAAATGCCTTTCCAAAGTCAATTGCTGCTGTTCCAGTTTCTTATGATCAAGCACAACTTTTAAAAGTAACTGTGTCATTTAATTATGACCGATATATTACTAATATTTTAAAAACTAAAAGTTCTTCAACAGTAGACGCTACAGATGAAGAAACCTTTACCGATGAGTATTACAGAACTAGATATACTTATGAAGGAGATCCTCCTTTCAATTTTTTTGATGAAAATGGAAATTATAATCCTTTCCAAAACGTAATAAATAATTAAACCTGATTTGTATCAATTAGTATGCCATTACCTAAAATTACTACTCCAACATATGAATTGACTCTGCCATCTACAAACAAAAAGATTAAATATAGACCTTTTCTTGTCAGAGAAGAAAAGATTCTTATTATGGCAATGGAAACTGAAAATATGAAAGAGATTACGAACGCAGTTGTTCAAATTATCTCTGATTGTATTATCACTAAAGATGTCAAAGTAGAATCTCTTGCGACTTTTGATATTGAATATTTGTTTTTAAATGTTCGGGCCAAGTCTGTTGGTGAAACTGTAGATGTTAGTATTATATGTCCTGATGACGGGGAAACATCTGTAGAGATGTCTATTGATATTGATAGAATTAAAGTTCAAAAAAATAGAGGTCATAAAAATATTATTAAACTTGATGACAATTTTTCGATGAAACTTAAGTATCCATCTTTAGATCAGTTTGTTGAAAGTAATTTTGAAATAAACGAAGATTCTTTAAATGATGTATCACAATCACTTTCAATGATTTCTTCCTCTATTGAAATGATTTACAATCAAGAAGAAAGTTGGCAAGCATCTGAATACACTAAAGAAGAACTTGATGAATTTATTGAACAATTAAACACAAAGCAATTTAAAGAAATTGAGAAATTCTTTACCACAATGCCAAAACTTTCTCATACAGTAGTGGTGAAAAATCCAAAAACTGGAGTAGAATCTGAAGTTATACTTGAAGGATTATCAAGTTTTTTCGTTTAGGTATGGCTCATACTACTCTTGAGTCATACTATAAAATTAATTTTGCATTGATACAACATCATAAATATTCATTAACAGAGTTGGAAAATATGCTCCCCTGGGAGAGAGATATATACGTTGGTCTTCTCCAACAATATATCGAAGAGGAAAATCTAAAACAACAGCAACAGAATGGATTATAAAAGAGGTAAACCAGCAAAAACAAGAAAAGGTAGACCTTCTGTTGCTGAAGTGAAATCTTTTATTGATAAAAGAGAGGATGAAAAAAAGAAAATAAGATTATCTAGTTTAGAAAGTAAAATAACTGAAGTAAGAAAGAATTCACCAAAACTAAAAAACGATTCTAAATCTAATTTTAAAGATAGTATTAAAAAAATAAATTCAAAATTGGGTAAGCTGGCAGGTTATGTCAGAAGAGCAGTTGTTAGGATTGGAGTAATAGAAAAAAAGTTATTAGATATTGAGAAGATAATTCCTCCAAAGAAAAAATTAACAGTAATTGATAAAAGACTGACTAATTTAGAAAAAAAAGTAACAATAATAAAAAATATAATAAAAAATCAAAAGAAAAAATTAACAGTAAGTGATAAAAGACTGACTAATTTAGAAAAAAAAGTAACAATAATAAAAAATCAAAAGAAAAAATTAACAGTAATTGATAAAAGACTGACTAATTTAGAAAAAAAAGTAACAATAATAAAAAATATAATAAAAAATCAACAGAGTAGTGTAGGACAAAAAAGTAATCAAGATAATCTTTATAAAACATTAGTTGAAACAAATAAACTTTTGTTGGATATACAAAAGGAATTAGTAAAATCTATAAAAAAAGAAACTAAAGATTCTGGGAATAGACAACGGAGAGAGAGTTTAAATAGATCAAAGAAAAAATTAAAAGAAGAAGAGAGTATATTAGAAAAATCAGGAAAAGTAATTAATGAAGGTGTTAAAAAAGTAGCAGATAAAATGCTATCCCCAATCAAAAATATTTTTGATAAAGTTATTGATTTTTTATTTACTTTGGGAACAGGTATTGTGGTTAATGCTGTTTTTAAATGGTTAAAAGATGATAAGAATAGAGAAAAAATAGATGAATGGTTTGGTTGGATTAAAAATCATTGGAAGTGGGTTCTTGCAGGTTTGGGTGCCATTGCATTAATTCCTGTTATTACTACTATTGCTAGTCTTGTTACCACTTTTACAAGTTTAATTACTTTAGCAAAACCTTTATTTGCATTTTTAGTCAATCCAGTTACTTTAACTGTATTAGGAACTCTTGCTGCTGTTGCAGCAGGAACTTTTGCCTTAGGAAAGGCGGTAGAATGGGGAATTGATAAAGTTCAAAAAGCAACATATGGTGAAGGTAATGTAAAGAAAGGAATTTTTGCAACAAAATTATTGGATAATTATGGAAGAATATCCTCTCAAAAAGATAGAGATAAATTGACTGATGAAGAAAAAAATACAGCAACTTTTTTATATCAATATGATCAAATGCTGAAAGATAGACAAACTACGAATAATCAACTGTTTCTTGCCAAAAATACAACTGGATTTGGAAAAGAGTTTGAAAAGAATAAGGCAAAGAAAATTGATGAACTAGAAAAACAATTATCAAATCAAGATGCTTCCATTTCTATAGCAGAAACTCAAGGAGTAAAAATACAAGGGAAAAATTTACAAGAACTCTTTAACATTTACTCAATGACTGGAGCTTTACCAACAACATCAATACAAGCAAGACAAATGGGTGGACCTGTGACTGCAGGAAAACCATATCTTGTGGGTGAAAGGGGACCAGAACTCTATGTTCCAAATTTTGATGGGAAAATTATTAATAATTTAAACACTGAAAAAATTATTAATAATTTAAACAATGAAAAAATTATTAATAATTTAAACACTGAAAAAATTATTAATAATTTAAATTTAAACACTGAAAAAATTTATAATATAATTTCTTCTAAGAAAAAGAAAGTATCTAATATCAAAACGATGGAATTACCTCCAATATTCAATAACGATACTAATATTCCAGAAGTTTCTGTTCCGAGTGGTCCAGCAACTAAAGTTCCTTCAATTTCTAGTTTTGATGCCTCTAATCCTTATATTAAATCTTCATTAGATATTTACGGGATAATGGTATAGTAAAATGAAAAAAACACCTTCAAGGATTAATGAAGAGGTAAAAACTCTCAAATTAAATGTTACTAATATACGCAGTATAATAATACAAAAAAATAAAACAAAAGAAAAACTAAAGAAAAAAAGAGAGTCTGGCGAAAAAAAGAAAAAAAGTTTTGAAAAATTAAAAAGTGAAGAGAAGAACTTAGAAAAAAAGAAAAAAATACCCGTAGTTAGTCGTGCATTTTCAAAAGTAAAAGATACTGGAGCAAATATCTTAGATAAGATATTGAATTTTGGTGGATTAATACTCGCAGGCATATTAGTAAATAATCTTCCAAAAATTATTGAAACCGTCAGAGATATTATTGATAGCATTGTTAATTTTCTTACACCAATACAGAGTGGATTTAATTTAATTAAAGCATTCTTTACTGGTGAAATTAATCAGTCCAAGTATGATGCAGATAAGAAAAGAGTTGATGACTCATTAAGCCAATTATCAAAAAAAGGTGGATTAATTGATCAACTTGCAGAAAAAGCAGGACCACTTGGGGGACTTATTAAACTACTTAAACCTGCTGTCGAGCAAATAAGAAATGTGATGGGTGGAAAAAGAAAAGTCCTTGCAGTGAAAGATGGAAAAGAAGGTGTAAAAGATTTAGATACTGGAGAGTTTACTGAAAGACAGTTTACTCAAGCAGAGAGATCGAAATATATTCAATCTGGAGGACAAGGTGCGGGAGGAGTATCAAGTTCTGAGACAGCAGCACCTTCTAGGAATCTAGGAAAAAATCAAACGTCGGCATATCAGACAGCTGTAAATGTTGGCAAACTTCTTAATAGACAAGGATACGATGTTTGGCAGCATCCAGATTTTAATGTAGATTCTGGATATACAGGTTCTGGAAAAGAGAGAGTGATGCGTAGAAGTTATAATTCATATCATAATTATGGTGAAGCACTTGATGTTCCTGTTAATCAGAGAGATGAGAATGGAAATATTGTATATTCTCCGGAAAAATTGGATAAATTATATTCATTTTTAAACACCAATAGATCCAAATTTAACATTGCAGAACTTAAATGGAAAGATGATTCTAATCACTTTGACCATTTACACGTTTCATTTAAGGGTGGGGGAGGAACTCCTATAAAAGATGTGGGTGATATAGAAGGAGGTGATATAGAAGGAATGCCTGTGAATATTCCAGATATGGGTGATATAGAAGGAATGCCTGTGAATATTCCAGATATGGGTGCAAATATAGGAAAACCAAAAATAACACCAAAACCATCAGGTTTATCTAATTATGGACCTAATTATAAAGAGGAAGAAAAAATGTTATTTGATCGATCAAATAAGTTAAAAGATCAACAAGTAAGCACTATAAGTAAACCTATAGATGACGAAGAAGAAGAATCGAGTATATTAGTCGCTGTCCAAAGAATATATAATACAAAATCTATACCTTTTCCGACTTATATTCCTGTATAAATGTCAAACTCAGCATCACCTTCAATTTATGAGATACTTAAGTTAACTAAACTTGATAAAGTTGTTCGTTTGGATGGAAAAACTGTAAGTTTTGACTATTATGAAAGTTTAAGATCTCCAAATATAACTGCAAGAATTGCTTTTGTTGATGTTGGTGGGTCAACAAATTATAATACCGATTATGATCCTCAAGGAGATAAAAATTTAGGAACAATTTATAGTGCTCTACCTTTGACTGCAGATGGATCAGAAAAAGTAAACTTTAAAATATCATCTAAACTTGGAAGTTTAGATTTTTCCGAAGTCCCTTTAATTGTGAACAATTCTGTAAACTTAGATCAGGAATCGCAAAGAGAATCTGTGTTTTTGAGTTTAGTTTCTCAATCTGCAATTAAGAACAAAGAAAGTAGAGTAAAAAGAAATTATTCTGGATCGACATCAAATAATCAATCCGTAACTTTAATTGCAAAAGAAATACTAAATTTACAAAAAATTGACATTGAAGAAACTTCTAATAAGTATTCTTTTATTGGAAATAATATGACACCATTTGAAGTTATTATGAATCTTGCCAAAAAGTCAGTTCCTTTGAATAATGGAAATCCTGGATTTTTCTTTTATGAAACTAGAGATGGACATTTCTTTAGATCTATTGATACATTATTAAAACAACCATCTGTACAAATATATTATAAAACTGCCGTCACTAAATCTAGCATAAATGTTGATAATGATTTTAAAATATCATCATTTAGTGTCAACAAAAATCAGAATTTAATCAATGCTATTGCTGCTGGTGTTTATTCCAGTAGAAGAGTTCTTTTTAATCCCAATACTTTTAAGTTAGAAGAAACACCATTTGTTTTAGATGAAAAAACTTTATCAAATTCTTTAGGTAATAAGATTATCCCTACTCCAGAGAATAAAGATTATGCTAGAGTTTTTTATGATGTGAAGGATGTTGGAACACTATCCTCTCAGGTTGCTAAGGGAAACGCAGTAAGTGATCCAAATGAATGGCAAGGTGTAGTTCAAATGAGATATAATTTATTAATGTCTCAAGTGGTAACAATGCAAGTTCCCTGCAATCCCAAGTTGAAAGCGGGAGATGTTGTGGAATGTAATATTGAGAAAATTACATTATCCAATAAGAATGGGCAACCATTTGATCCTGTAGAAAGTGGTAGATATTTAATATTAGATCTATGTCATCACTATGATACAGAAAGGTCATTTACATCAATGACTCTTGTTCGTGATACTTACGGATTATATAAGGGAAATTAAACATGTCAGTATCAACATACGATTGGGGAACTAAAAAATGGTTTTTGGGTCAAGTTCCTCCACCAGGTAAAGATCAGCATCTTAAAGACACTAAGTGGAAAGATGCTTATGGAGATAGAGTAAAAGTCAGAATACCTGGTCTTCACCCAATGGCTAGTTCTGAGGAAGCAGCAGAACTTTCTGATAGTGCATTACCTTGGGCAATTGTTGCAAAACCAACCACGAGTGGGCATCGTAATGTTCAATCAACTGGAATCTGTGGTGGAGAGTGGGTAATTGGTTTTTTTATGGATGATGATTGTCAAATTCCAGTTATAACTCATGTATTGGGTAATAATATTAATGATAAAAATAATTCCAAGATTAAAAAATCTATTAACGGAACAACTTTAGGAAAACCAGTACATAGATTTAATTCTGCCAATCCTTCAATTAATACACAGATAACAAGTTTAAATAATGCCATTTCTAAACTTAATTCTATAGACTCTAAATTTTTTAATCATGCCAAGACTAAATAGCAAAATAGGGAAGTAGTTATAACATGACAGATTCATTTTTAAATCCTTACTATAATCCAATTACAAGACAAACAGATAAGGGATTTACTCTTCTTGAAACTCCTGTTTGGGAAAAATATATAAAATCTGTAGATTTTGCTCAGGCTGCACAAATTTATAGTAGAGAAAGAATTGCTGCAAATCCTTGTGGTGACGGTGAATTATCTAAAATTAACGTAGCACTTCAAAATTTTTTCACTACATTGAAAGGAATAAAGAAATATGGAGAACTTTACATTAATGGTGGAATTAATAAACTTTCTAATATAACTTCACTTATCAGAAGCACATCTAAAATTATTGCTTCCGTTCTAAAGAGTTTAATGAGTAGACTTAGAGATTTTTTGATTGATAAAATCAGAAAAGAACTTGATGCAGTTTTAGATGTTGTGTTACCAACAGTTGCAAAACAATTTCAAAATACTATAATTCAACAGATAATAGATCAAATATTCTGCGGTTTCAAAGATATAATTTCTAATTTGGTAAATTTAGTTGTTGATTTCTTGAGTGAATTGGTTGGTAAAATTGTTAATGTTCCATTTTGTGTTGCACAACAATTTACAAATGCATTAATCAATAATTTGGCAGCAATTATTGATAAAACACTTGAACCAATTTTGGGTGAAATTGACAATATTCTTGGTAAAGTTGGAAAAGTTGCTGGAAATGTTTTTGAGGCCATAAATTTTATTCTTGGATTTCAATCTTTTTTATGTGCAGCACCAAATTGCCCAGAAGTAAAAAAATTTAAAGCTGGTCCCTGGGGAGGACCGTCAGATGCACAAATAGATGCATTCAACAACTTTGTAAATATTCCAACAGCAGAAGGAGTTATTGGAACAGTTGATGATTATATCAGTAATATTGAAATATTTGGTGATAGACTTGGAGATGCCCCATCTAGTCCATCCAGTATTACAGAGTGTGATCCAAAGGCATATAGATGTGGACCACCAAAGGTTTTAATTTTTGGTGGAGGTGGTGCTGGTGCAGTTGCTGAAGCAGTTGTAGATAATGTTGGTAAAACTATCGGTGTAAGTTTATTGAATAAAGGATCTGGATATAAAAGACCTCCATTTGTTTCGTTTAAAGATAATTGTGCAACTACTTTCACCTCAGGTTATGCAGTAATTGATGATGATCCAGATTCTCCCACAAATGGACAAATTACAGATATTATAATGACAAATATTGCACCATCAGCTCCTCCAGACGGTAAAAATGAATTTGATTATACTTCATCAGGATCTTTAGTTGATGATGATGGGGGTGATGATGGAAGTCAAATTGATGATGATGGGGGTGATGATGGAAGTCAAATTACTGATGATTATATCGTTTCTTTAACTGGATTTACAGTTGTAAGCACCGGATCTGGATATACTAATGATGATAATATTCAAATCACTCCAAATATTCCTGGATTAGATGCTACTGTTTCTTTAACAGAATTTGGTCAAATTATTGATATTCAAATTACTGAAGATGTTGATGGAATTTCTGGGTATCCTGATATCGTTATAGATAGCAATACAGGAGAAGGAGCAATTATTAGACCTAATCTAACCTTTACAAAGGTATTGGAAGATTCTCCAGAAGATTCTGATTTAGTTCTTGATAAACCTATAACCACTCTTAGAGGTAGACAAGTATTTACAGAAGAGTTGAGAAATCAAGGATTTACAAGAAAGAGTGTTGTTCGTATTGTTGATTGTGTAATCTAATGTCAAAACCAAATCCAGCAGAGCAAATTATTACAGATAATAAGTATGGTCTCATTTTTATGGGACCATCTGGAGAGATAGATGAGTTGGGTGAAAGTTTAGATACTAATATGGTTGTATCTTTAAAAGGAGGTCACAATCAAACTTACACTTTGGGTGGGAATAAGGGTGAAATTGTTCCGGGACAATCTCATGAAATTGTTGGAACTCAATTGGATAATGGAAGGACTGAATCAGAAAGTGAAGTGATTGCAAAATCTATTATCGCAGAAAATGGTGATATTGTAATTAACGCTGAAGATGGAAATATAAAATTAAAAGCAAAAAATATATACATTGAAGCACAAGGAGAGGGCAGTAATGGATCTATTTTAGTTAAAGCAAATGATCATATAATAGTAAGAGCAGAAGAGCAAATTAATGTTGCTGGAGGTAAGGTATGTATTTCATCTGCGGATAGTATTACACTAAATGCAAATGGTTATTTAAGAACTTTGTATTCTGACATAATACAAGGTTCACCATTCAATGTCAATCTACAAACTTTTACACTTGATACTGTTGCAAGTTTGATTGATTCTATCACAAGTAGTTGTAAGTGAAATTTATAAATATTATAAAGTATATTGTCTCAAATGGTGATTAGAGATTTCCATAGGAGTAAAAAATAATGACAAAATTATTTCAATATTTTCCGGATAAACCACCAGAACAAATTGAAAATCTAGAAATTACTGGAACTATTGTTGTTTCCAAAGTAGTAATAGATACCATAGCAAATCTTTCGGGTGATGGTACAGTATATTCTGGAATTGGGACAAATATAGAATCTCAATTTAAAATTGAAACTAATTCATTAATTGCTGGATTTTCTACAGATCAGTACGTTAAGGTATTTGGAGTTACGGAATTTGATGATAATGTAGATCCACCAGAACCAGATATTAGTAACACTTCATTTTCAAAGACTGGATCTGGATCTGGATTTACTTATTACTATTGGGTATCTCAGTATCATCTCAGAAATGGAAAGATTGGAATTTCTTCACAAATAAGTCCCTCAGGTGGAGTTAATCATATTGGTCTTGATGATTTTAATTTGGATAATCATGTTACACTAACTATAGCAAGACAAGATACTAATCATGGAATTTTAGTATACAGACAAAAGTTTACTGGTGTAGGAACTGTTGGTGATGCCAATGTAGAGGATGCAAAATTAACTGCTATTCTTGGTCCAAAAGAATTGTCGGGAAATACATCAAATATAATTTGGAAAGATTACGGAAACTTTGATCAAACTGCATGGTCACCTAAAGGAACTGATAATGAATTTAAAAGTGGTCAAATTCATTTCCCAAATACTCCACCTACTACAAATCTTCGTGGGTGGGATATTGCAAAAATTACGGATGTAAATAGTACTTCCATCACTTTAGATCGTCCATTAAAAACTAATATTGGAATAGGAACTACAAATGCAGTAAAATTTGTTCATGATAATACTAATGAGTTTGAAAAATCTATAAACAAACTAATCAGTGATCAAACCCGTTCATTATCTCTTCCTGCTGGAACTTACTTAACTAATACTTTTACAATTCCTAGTAATTTTACATTATCTGGACTTGGAAATAATACTGTAATTAAACAGCAGTATTTTGCAACTGATATAAATGATGGAACATCAACTACTTTAAATTTTGAGGGGAATGTTGTTGGATTAGGTACAACATCTGGAGAAAATGTAACTATAGATAATATAACTTTTGATGGTAATAATGAAAATAATATTGTATATGAATCGAGTTTAGATAACTACATTTTATATTTTCCTAACCTTGAAAAATCTACAATTAGTAATGTAAGAGTTAGAAATTCCCCAGCTGATGGAATATATTTAGATAATTCCAACAGAGTTAATATTGATAATATTTCAATTACTGATGGATCTTTATCTGATAGAGAGGTCTATACTCCATTATATACACAATCATCGACTATTTTAAGAATTAATAATTCAATATTTGAAAACTTTTCTGGTCCAGTAGATGTATCTGCATCTACTATCGTTTCTCTGGTTGGTAATGTAGTAAGAAATTGTGGAACTGGATTAAAAACTTTTGGTGTAGATAAAATTAGATCTAGTGATAATATTATTCTCGGTCCAGCAGATGAATATATTCCAACTACTGATATTTACGATAGTGACTTTGATTCTGTGAACTTGAATATTGAGAGGGGAGTTGATTTCTATGGTCCTGTTATCCAATACCTTGAAGATGGTGAACCTAAAGATATCAGTAGCACTAAAGTTGCATTTACTAGTTTAGGTATTTCAACTTTTATTAATGAAAATCAAAATGATGAGAGATTATCTGATACAAGTGTGGTAAATTTTGAAGTTATTACTCCTGATACGGGTGATAGTGGCAGACAAAATGGTTACCTTCAATTAAAACTAACTGCTGCGCAAACAAATCAATTAGGATTGGATAAGTCTTATGGATATCAAATAAGAGCTAAAGAATTTATCGACATAGTTCCAGGATTTACAACATCATTCTCTATTGAACAGGGTATATTTAATGTAACAGGTGTAGGTGCTACACAATATACTGTTACTCTTAAGAATATAAATGATTTCTCTGGAATTTCTACAGGTGATGTTGTAAAACTAGTTAATCATAATTCAACACCAAGTTTAGAAGCAACTGAATTAACAGTTAGTAATAAGGTTATAGATTCATCATTAGTCAAAAAACTTGTTTTAACCGGATTCACCACAACTTCAATTTCTGGAGGTGGAGAGACTGGCTATATAGTATTAAGAAAAATATTTACCATAGCAAAAGGAAGAGTAGGGGTATCATAATATGCCAGACAATTCTAATGTCAATAATAACGCTGCAGTAGTAGTTGTTGGTAGAACAGCACCAGTTCCTCCCGGTCAACAAAAATCATCAAAATCTATTCCAGTTGTAATTGCTAGCGATCAATCTACTATTCCTGTTGCCGAACAAAATAAGCAGCAATCTGAAGTTGCTCTGTCACTTTTAGGTATTCCTAGGTCTGAAGTTGCTCTTGGTATTTTTGCTGATGTTAATACATATGACGTAAATCCTTCAGAATGGTCGTCTTTCCCAGAACAGTTTACGACTATTGGATTAGGAACAGGCATTTATGAAAATGTTTCCGGATTAGACATGGGTTGGGGAGTAACTCATGTTCCAGAAGAATCAGGAGCTCTTATTGAAGGTCCTATTGATAAATACGGAATTTTAACATCTAAAAGGTTTTTTAGATATCAACCAGGTAGAGTTTCTTCAGCAACTTTTGGTGTAAAAACCACTGTTCTTGATGGAACTAATATTGATAAAAATGCACAGAACCCTGCCATTAGAAAATATGGTATCTTTGATAATTTCGATGGATATTATTGGGAAACAAGAAATGATGGACAAGAAGATAATTTTTGTGTAGTAAGAAGAACTCAATCATTAATTTATGATAATCCATTAACATTTGGAACACAACAATTTGATGACTATGGCAGAACTAATCCTCAAGATCCAGTAGGTGTTAGAGGATCTGAGAACGCAGGTTTAGGTGTTGCAGATGATAATCCTTCAGCAACACCTAAGAAATTTGGGGATCTTGTCATTTTGAGAGATAAACTCTTAATGACCCATGCTGCAGTTTATGATCCCTCATTATTGCAAGAAGAAACAAAGATTGGAATTGCCTCTGTCACCGGAGGAAATACTCTTAATGCTCCTAATGTTGTTGTTGATATTAGTAATGTAAATTACAATATAACTAGTGGTCTGATGGTGGTAACTACTGCATCTGATCATAAGTTTAAAAGAGGAAGATATGTTACTCTTTCTGGAATAGCAATGACATGCTATTTGGATGGAGTTACTCCCAAAATATATCCAAATAGACTTCAACAGTATACGATTACAAATATTAATTCATCAACTCAATTTACTGTTAATGTTGGTGTTTCTACAGTTCCAACATTTTATGTTTCTGGAGGTCATGTAGTAGGACTATCTACCGGACAACATATTTCATATTCAAATGATAACTTGAATTCTGATGGTTCTGTTGGTGCAGGAATTACTGGATTAGATAATCAAAAAATTTACAAAATTGCAGGAATAACCACAAGTGGAGCAATTACTCTCACTGATATTGACGGAACTGCAATAACAGGTCTTACTAATTCAGAGTATACAAATCAAAATATCATAACTCCAGTTCCGTTTATTCAACCAAGCAATGCACAGATTGTTGGAAAAACTAAGTACAATACAATTCAACCAAAAGGGATGTTCCCTTATTTGTATGAAGATAGTAATGCAAATCAAGAGGGTTACATTGATACTACTAAAGGTGCTAATGCTTCCGAAGCTTCTACACTTAAAGATCAAATAGATGATATCAACTCATATTATGATAAATGGGTCAATCAGAATGTTAATATTGATTATTTAAATGTATATGAATACAGAGTACCAAGATCAAGATTTAGTGGTGATAGATTAGATGATACAACAAAACCACTTTTATACAGCGATGCTGTATCAGATAAGAGACCTGGTGAACAGGTACAAGATGCTGATACAAACGAAAATTTAACTGATGTTAGTATTTGGGATCTTGATTTTACCAAGGTCACTATGTATAAGATTGAATTCTCTTGGTATGGTGCTGTTGGTGCTCTATTCCTTGCATATGTCCCTGTAAGCAACGGTGAAGCACGTTGGGTAAGAGTTCATCATTTAAGAGCTTCAAACCAGTTGAAGGTTTCCTCATTGGGCAATGCTACCCTTCCAATTACATACTTAGTATATGGTGGGGGAAGTGGATCTAAATATGGATATGCGGATGCGGATAGACCAGAGACTGTATTTTCTTATGGATCAACATCAGAGCACATTATAAAATATGGTGCTTCATATTATATTGATGGTGGTGATAGAGGAACAGTAAAATTATTCAGTTATTCAACACCAACATCTTTAGAAGTTTTTGGGTCTAAGAGATCATTTTCCATCAATAACGGTGGAGGAACTGGAGTTTCTGCAACTCAATTTGATTTAACAAATGCAGGAATTGCAACAGATCCATATATTATTGCTAGTGCTGGTATTGCATCATCTTATTATGTTGGAAGTCGAATTATCACAACAGATCCTTTAGATCAAGGAATTGAAATTAATTTTGCAGATCCAAGAACTGGTCAGCAAAGATTATATTTAAGTTCTCCACTGAATAATACTTCAATTTCAAATATTGATATTTTGGTAGATAGGCAAGTACCTCTAATTGGATTGAAGTGTAAGGAAAATATCAGAAGTAGTACTGGAATCAATGTAAGAAATAGAACTCAGGTATATCCAACAAGATTATCTACTGGTTCTGATGCTATCATAAAATTAAATCTCTTGAAATCTCCGGAGTTCCAGACAACATCTATTGTAACAGCAACTAGAACTCAAGATGCTCCAATATTAACTACAGATGTCAATATTGGAAAGAGAGGTAAACCATTCCAGGTAGGTATTCCTACAGGTGTCTATGCAGGATCTCACACTTTTATAGAGGGAGAAAGTGATCTTGCAAATGCAATTGCATCCTTAAATACTGTAACAAAATATGCAATCAATAATTCATCAAGTGGAGTAGTTTATGATTCATCAACTGGAAAAATTACTGTAACAACTGCTTCTCCTCATGGATTAGGGGCTGGAACTGAAATTAGAATTCTGAAAGAATCCCTTACATTCACATGTTCTTTAGATAATAATGCAACACAACACTCATATCCTCGTGTGACAGATCCTATTTTTGATGGTAATGCTCCTGGAGGAACAAATTTTGATGGGACTATAAATGGTAACTATAGTAGACCAATTAGACTTTTGACTGGAACTGGTGGAAGCACACTAGTATTCAGTGTAACTACAGATACAACTATTAATACTGCTCTTGACGTTCCATCTGCTGCCGAATACATCAGAGACATTGGAACAGGAACATATGGGTACTTCAGAGGGTATCTTGAGAATGATCCATCTCAAAAACCAATATCTATTTTGGGATTTTTAGAGAATAGGGGATCTGATAGAACTAAAAATATTGAAACTGATGGGTATTATTTCTTTGCGTTATCTCCAACTAGTGATAATATTGTATTAACAACTGATCTTCCATTTTTAAGAGAGGAAGATACTACATCAACTGGTAATGTAGTTACTTCAACTACTTCAGAATCTTCTTTGGACGATTTATCTTCGGTGTTGATTAATCCTCAAATTAGAAGTCCAATTCCAAAAACTGGAACTTCTGTTGCAACACTATTTGTTCCTTCTAGTGGAGAAGATTATGATTTGAGTCCATATTTTGATTATAATAAAGAATATCTTTCATTTCCATTAACAGATAAAATTGAAAGTTTATATATTTGTGGATCTAGTTCTAAATCTTATGGAATAGGATCTACGATTGGTGAAATTTCTGCAAGTATTACATGGGAGGAACAGTAATACATGACAAACGGTGGAAAGGATATAAAACTTGGTGACGATAAAAGACCGGTATCAATTGTTCCTTCACAAGAACTATTATATAATATTTTTAATGGAGAAGTTCTGACTGATTCTTTCGGTCAACCATTGTTTTCTGATGAGGAGATTGTTTTTGTTATAGATGCATTATCAAAAAATTCAACTTCTATAACAATTACAGATGAAAGTGAAAAGTTTGATAAAAAAGTTATTATATCAATTGGAAATACTGAAGTAACTTATGGTAATGGTCAAAATAATCAACTTGGGATTAATACTTCTGGTTTAAAAATAGGTGATAATTTATCTGGAAAGTATATTCCAGATGGAACATCTATAAGTAGAATTGATGTTGGTAGTGTATTTTTATCTAACAATACCACAAATATAGGAATTGTAATAGAACCAGATGTTCAAATAACTAGAAGATCTACATCAGATGTAATTTTTAGACCCACAATTAAAGTTGAAGAAGAATTTAAAGATAGCACTGAAGTTAGTACAACTCTTTTAGGAATACCTAGAGCAGAAACTCAATTATCCTTATTTTCTGACGTTGCTTCTTATGGTCTTGATGTTGATCAATGGGAAACTGTAAGATTTATTGCAAATCCATCGGTCGAAAGTGTAGAATGGTTGACTAGAAAAAATAAAATTTATGGAGATAGATTTAGAGCTAGATTAGTTGAAAAAACAAATGAGTCTGCTTTAAAATTAGAAGCTTTTCCTACACCATATCTTTTTCCATTTGGACCAAATTTTGAAAAACTTAATCTATTTGATGAAGAATTGTTCCAAAACTTTTTAAGATTTGTTCAATTAGGCAATCAATTATATAATTTTTATAATGAATTTGGAACATCTTTAGGATATCCTAGTTCTTGGAAAAATAATTTTTTACCAGAATCTGCAGCAAAAGTTCAAAGTGGAGATGTTGTATACAATGAAGATTTAGATTTTTCATTTGCAAATATAGATGATTGGACTGAGACTTGGAGAGACATGAGAGACACTCAACTAATAGATCCAGTCACAAATGAACCTTTTACTTTTGTTGAGGCATCCAATTTAAATACGATCACACCTGCAAACTCTACAAATACAAGACCGGGATATCGTTCAAATATTAAAAATTATATCATATTACAATCGAAAAAAAGTTATAGATATCAACCAGGAAGAATTAGTGGATATACTTTTGGGTCAAGTTGTTCTTCGGAACCAGTAACAGGGTATGTCATTGAATTTGGAATATTTAATGATTCTGATGAATATATTTTCAGGGTTGATAGAGGAGATTTGAATATAGTAAGAAGAAGTACAGTTCCTTTAAGTTCAGATGTTTTATTCAGAAATGCATTAGAACCCGAAGATCAAAAATTTGTAGTTAGTTCTGACCCTTATAAACCAATTGCATTAAATGAGATAGTAATACCTAGGGATAAATTTAATGGAGATCCATTAAATGGAAATGGACCATCTGGTTATCAACTCCAACTTCCAAATGTTACTATGTATAAAGTTGAATTTGGTTGGTATGGTGCTGTTGGAGCAAGATTTTATGCATACATTCCATCTGGTGCTGGGGAAGCAAGATGGGTCAGTTTACACACTCTTATCTTAGAGAATCAATTAGGTCAACCATGTTTAAAAGAATCTTCTTTTAAATTTAAATATCAATTAAATATTAGTGATAACTCATTTATAAGGCAACCAGTATTTCTTTATAAGTATGGTTCATCATTTTATATTGATGGTGGAGATGAAGGAAACTTTGAAACCAATACAAAAACATCAGAATTAAGATCCATAACAAATACTTCCGGACCACAATCTTTCTTCGGACTTATTCCAAAATCAGATATACTTTCATCTTCAGGAGATTCTTCACCTAATAATAAAATTGTTCTCCCAAAAAAATTGACTGTGAATAGTAATTCTTTGATTAAAGTTGATATTATTAACTGTACGGGTTGCCCAGATGGATTTGGTTACACTTTTGGTCCAGGAGTTGCTACTACAGAAAGTGGTAGATCTTTGAACATTAGATTTACTGGCACAAAAACTATTAGAGCTTTAGGTGATGATTATTTCTATGAATCTGATAAGGGTGCAAAATTAATTGGAAAAACTTTATGGGATGTTAATATTGAAGAACTTAGAGAACCTGTTGGTGCTGGAGGATCTTTTAAATCTGCTAGATTGAATAGAGATGTTGGGGGAGAACTTGTAAATGACAGTGGAATAACTACTTCTATTGGTATTTCCACAGATGGATCTTCGGGAGATTATCCATATCCAGTTAGAATAAGCAATTACGACGGTTTATTTGTTTCTGATTATAAAATAACAGGATCAAAAGTAGATATTGAATTTTTAAATCCTGTATTTAGAGATAATGGAACTAATGCAGGAAATCAAGTTGCAGATTTTAGATTAGGATTTACTAATGTAGAACCAGATATTAATAGAGTTGATGGTGATATATTTAATGTTCCTGGAGTTGGATATACTACAATATTACCAGAGGAACGTTATTTATTTGCTGAGAATAAAGGTAGAGGTATTAATTTGAATGCAAATGGTATTGAAACGGGAGAAATAAATAATATACCTTATACACCACTTGAAATTGATATAACTACACCAGAAATTTTAAATCCTGGTGGAGGAGTATGCTCTAGAATTTCAATGGAAGTTCAACCTCCTATAGAGATCTCTTCGGTAAATTACACTAATACAAATCCAGAAACAGGTGATGCAGGTAACTTTTTAGAGGTAATAGGAAGATTTCCAACATTATCACTAAATGAAGAAGGAGATGATACTGGATATGATGGAGGAGAAGTAGCAGTAGAAGATGAAGATGAAAATGTATTTGATACAGGTATAAGATATGTTGGAGTTGTCAAAACATTTACTCCAGACCCCGCAAACCCACAAGAAAAAAATTCTTACATATCTATATCAGACGATATTTCACTTATTGCAGGATTATCACAACCATATAAACTTTTTATTACACCTTTAAAAATTACTTTTAGTAATGGTATAACAACATTGGATTCTAAAATTACTATATTTAATTACAATCCATTTCCATTATACTTTGTTGCTCAACTAAAAGATAATTCTGCTCTAAATTCTATCAGCATAAAAGAAACTATTGGATTAAATCAAAAAGTATCAAGTCCTATACAAGTTTCATCTGCTTATACTAGAAATTTGCTATTAACTAATGCTGAAGGTAATGCTAATTTAGTTGGTTCTTCTCCTCCAAATTTTATAGATGTTGAAAGATTATCATCTTTAAAAATTGATACTTTAAATCAACAAAAATTAAGAATTGGGAATCAAACTAGAATAATTGATACTTTTTATGTTGGTGAAAATGATTCCAGAACAGTTGATTTGAGTAAAGTATTTGGAGTAGATAGGTATCAAATTATTCGTAACAGGAGATCTAATGAAGGAATATTTGTAGTTGCTGAAAATATCAGTTCAAATATCTCTGCAGATGTTCAGATGAGTTTAAATTATACAGAACAATAATAAATACAATTATTAGGTCTTCAAATATATAAAATGGCACTTAGAAATACCAAATTATTTGGATTAGAGGTAAATAACTTATTTGCAGACGTAAGAGATAAAGATCTGGCATTAACAACATTAAATCTTCCACCAAAAGATTTAGATATTATACGAGAATCTTCAGTTACAGTGTCTCAAACCGATTTTGTAACTTTATCTAAATTAGATTCACCTTTATATAAAACTTTAGATAGACTTTATAGAGATAGTAATCAAAGTTATAGTGTTATTGAAAATAAAGCTGGATTTGATACATTATTGATAGGTAATTTGACAGTAAATGGAAAAATAAGTGCAAATTCTATAAGATTTAAATTTGTAGAAGGATCAGGACCTTCTGCGACTATAAAATTTGCTGATATTTCTACATCTAGAGTTAGTTCTTGGAATTCTACAGATTCTCCAGTTTTAGATACTTCACCAATCTTCTATGGATCTAAAGTAGGTATTTTGACTGGTGGTCAAATTCAACTTGCTGGTAGTGTATTAGGGAATAGATTAAAAACTTCATTAACTGCAGAATTAAAGGAATTTGATGCTGAAGTTCCGACTTCAAAAATTGAATGTAATATTGGAGGTCAAACAGTTAATTTATTTGCCATGAAAGGGATTCCTCTAGTTTTTAAAGGATTTTTTAGAAATCTAAATGCAACAATAACGAGAAGTTCTATTCCAAACATAAGACCTACATGGAGGATAGAGGATGTATCTGATTCAAGCAAAAGAACAGACTTTGTAAATAGAGCACAAAATAATATAAATTATAGGGGATCCGCAGGAAAAGAAAGATTTATAAAATATTATTACAATCCTAACAATATCTTATCCATCACTATAGTAAATGCAGGAATAAACGAAATACCAGATTCAGTTTTACCAAATTTAACAAGTTTGGTGTTAAGGAGTAATCAATTAAAAGAATTTCCCAATCTTACTAAATTAACTCCAAATTTGAGTGTCTTGTCATTGGAAGACAATCCACTTTATTTGTCAGAAAACCCTAATGAAAGAAAATTCACTCAAAGTATAGTAGATAAAATACCAAATAGTATAACATCTTTAACGATGGGTAGATGCTATAGTGGTTCCATACCCCAAAATTTATTTGATGGGAATAATTTACCAAATTTAGAAACTTTAAATTTGATTGCTAATAGCAATAGAATTCAAACCATTATTCATTCATCTGATGATGACCAAAATCCAGCACAATTACCAAATGTTGGAGAGACTGTAACATTTTATGGTGTTACTAACAATAATTTTTCTGCTATTGGTATCACTACTGCTGGTAACAATCAATATAATATTCAAGATTTACCAAATTTAGTAACTTTGAGATTACGTAATAATAGAAACCTTACCAATTCTACTTTTACAATAGCATCTAACGATATACAAGAGATTGATATTGGAGGTACTAATTTACCATTTCCAGATTTAAGAAATAAAGTAAATCTGGAATTATTTGTTGCTATTTCACATAGAAATTTTAACAATAGTGTAGATACTAGTATACTTGTAGGTGGTGAGTTTAAATGTAAAGGGTGTATAAAATTACGAACATATAATGTACAGAGTAGTCGGGCAAGGGGAAGAATTCCGACATTAGAATTTCCAGAATTACTTTCTTTTGATGTTAGATATACTAGAGTTCAAGGACAACTTGGAAGCACCTGTATATCTGCAGGAACTTTCCAATTTTTACCAAAAATAAGATCAATTTTAATTGATTCTAGATTTTGGGAAGTAACTACACCAATAGATTCAAATGCACTTGCATTTAATACTGAGTTGATTTTTTTCTGGTTTAGAACTTACGGAAAAACAACAGGAAAACTTCCTTCATTTTCTTCATGTAGTAAATTGCGTTTTATTTTAGCACCACAAAATGCTTTCACTGGTCCAATTCCCAATTTTGCATCAAACCCGATTATTTATTATGTCAGTTTAGCTAATAATCAATTATCTGGAGAAATACCATCTATTGAGAATAAAACTAATTTGAAATTTTTATATTTACATAATAATAGTTTTACTGCTTTAAACAAATTTATTAATTTGTCAAGTTTAGAAATATTTTATGCATACAATAATAATTTAACCGGTCAAATTCCTGATTATTCCGAATGTCCAAAATTACAAAGATTATATTTGTATAACAATCAATTAAATTCTTATTTTTCAGGATCACTTTCAACTGCAACATCTATTAGAAACTTATTGTTGCAAAATAATAATCTTTCTTCAAATGAAATAAATAATATTATACAAGATCTATTTACTAATTACGAGAATTTTAATAGATCTGGAGTTGTAGTTAACTTGTTAAATAATGCACCTCCGTCTGGAGATGAAACCATAGATAAATTAAACTTTTTAAAAACTACAGCTGGTTGGTCAATTTCTACAGATTAAAATGGCAATAGAAAATCAAGGTTATATTAGAAATTTAAATCTTATAGAAACTACAAATCAATCTTTAGCAATAGCTAATTTAGCTGGAGTTACAATTCCAGAAGATTTAAAAATTATTCAAAATAATCTAAGAAATACTTCTACTATTGGATATTCCACTTTTTCTAATGGATTTTTTGTTTTTAGTGATTTAGAATATATATTTACAGATGATGATCAGGTTAAAATTAGTCAAAATGTTTCTATAGGATCTACAACATTAAATACTAATATTACTTATTTTATCTGTAATTCGGATGGAAAAAATAAATTTAAAATATCTACCACAAGTTCATCTGTAGGAATTAATACTTTTGATGTCATTTCAGTAAGCAATACTAATTTTAGTTTTATTAGAGATGACTCAGTTTCTTTAAGTAACTTAGAAAATATTATAGATACATCATTGTCCTCATTGTCAGACTCAACTTCTAATGAATTGCGGACTGTACCGAATAGATTTTTGTATGAAAGTACATTTGGTAAAGAAGAAGAAAAACTAAAAAATGGGTTTGAATTTACACAAAATAATATAGAATTTGCAGATTTTTTAACAATTAAAAAATACACTGCAAGTAAAGATATTAATACAAATGATATTTTAAAATATGAAGGGGTTTTAAAATTTGAAGATCCGGTTGCATTCAATTCAAATACAACTAATTTATCAAATCAAAAATCTCCGGGAGTTTTTATAGGTGATATTCGTGCATTCTCTAGTGATAGTAATCCTTGGTCTGAGGAAAGTTCCGCATTAAAAACATTTTCTTCGGCAGTTTCTATTAATGAATTGTTCTTTTATGATCAATTGCAGATAACAGGAATAAATACTTTTTCCTCATCTCCAACTAATCCAAACACATTTACACATAAACTTCCAATAAAAGTTGATGGTGAACTTTACTACTTATTGTTGAGAGAATCAGACGCATAGTATATCAAAATTGCCATTAGCAGCTTCAATAGTAAATCTACTATTGGAGTCATCACCAGATCCAGAATAATTTGAAACGACAGTTGATACTCCTATAGACAAAGAATTAAAAGAAATTGTTCCCGCAAAATTTAAAGATGGAAAAGATGGAGTAGTATCTATACCTTCTTCTGTAGCATTAAATGGTGGTGAAGTATCCGTAGGTGGGCAACAAAGGGATTTTTGTTCCTGACTACTACTAGAAACTGTAAAGTTAGCACCATCTGCTATTGCATTAATAGTTGCACTTGTTATAGTTAAAGTAGTAGCATTATCAACACTCTGAACCGTAGTTCCACCAACAAACTGAGATCCGTAGACATACCACCCATTACTTATACCTGCAGTGCTTTCAACGGTTAATTGTGTAGAACCGGATCCTTGTATTCCATTAGCCACTAAACATCTAGTTTCTGAAGATAAACAGAATGCATCGAGAGAATTATTAATTAATCCTTTAGATTCATAGAAATATAGTGTAGTTCCTGCACCAACTGTTTGAGATTCATTTACCGTAACTGTTGTTGGTGATCCTGTAGTTGTGATTCCAGTGTATTGTGTAACACCATCACCAATAACTAACATACCTGTTCTTAACGTATTAGCGTCTCCAGAAGAAATTGTTAATGTTGTTCCAGATATTGATCCCGTTACTGCCTTAACAAATCCCCTGTGATCAAAAAATTCTAAAGTTCTAGTTACGTTATTGGTAGGAAAAGTATCAAATACAATTATACCTCCATTTCGTGAAGGTTTAACATCCAATACTCTAGTGTCGTTAGGTCCTCCATATTGAATACCAGAACCTATAGAAAAAACATAATTTCCTACTTCAATTCCGTCAATACTATCAACTGATAGTACTTTTCTAATAGTGCTTAGTCCTACATTTGTTAGTGTTTTATTTTTTATTGATGAAATTGAAGATGGTGGAATATAATTTATTTCAACTTTTGAACTAGTAGTTACCGAAATATAATCATCAATTGTCACGTCACTACCGATAGAACCACCACTTTTAGGTAAAGATGATTTTATGAAGGTATCTAATGTTCCAGTATTATTAAAATTATAATCTAAAGGATATAAGTAGTAATATGGAAATATATTTCCAAGGTTTAAACTATTATTTGGTGAACCAAAAATTAATCTTAAAATAGTACTTTTATTAGATTCTTCTTCTGTAAAAGAATCTGGAATAAAGTAAGTTAGTTTAAAATAATACCTTTGATATTCAATTAATGGATATGTAAATCGTTGATAATCTGTTAATACCTCTCCAAAATTTTCTTTAGATTTAAATAAGTTGATTGATTGATTAGTAAAATTACCAGTTATTGCACCAGTATTGAGTGTATATGAAGCACCAGATTCTTCTTCAATTATAGAGTCAGCAGATATATTACTTCCATTGATTGTCATTCCCACTCCAACAACACCTACATCAGAAAAATTACTAATTTGATCGGTAGTACTATCACCATTAGCAGTAATTGTTGTTGTTATACCAGTTTTAAACAATGTTGTATATGTATTAATTCCAACACCAGTATACGTTTCATCTTGAAATTCAAGTCTAAAATATCCATCAGTTAATACTCGAATGCTATGATTACCACTCTCTGTTGGAACGAAGAATCCCTCCCAAACATAAGCACCCTTATTTGTAGATGATGAAGATTTTATTGATCCATCAAATGTAAATTCTCCATACAACCATTCAATCTGGTTTTTTTCTTCAAGTGTTAATTCTTCTCCAGATCCTGAAACTAAACTTCCATCCGTATATCCATCACCATTAACTGAAGAATAAAATTTAGGAAATAATCCAGGTCCACCATTTAATGTGGGATCATTACCTGTAACTACTCTTATTATGTCAAGTCTATTCTTAAGTGTCTGTAATGGTCTTACAGGTTGATTGATTCCATTTGCATCAGTTTGTTGTAATGTTAAATCTGCTATACTTCTATATCCTGTGGTTGTTAGTCCTGTACTAGATACTCCTCTAATACAATTTAAATCTTCACTTATAAAAGTAGCAGATTCACTTATATCTGCAAGTGGATTGAGTAAATTGTTTAGTGAATCCGTAGAGCTTCCTAAATCACTAAAATTTCTATCTCTTCTTAAACCAAGTCTTTTGTATAACTTCTGTGCCATACTTTTTGATTTTTTAGTTATTTAGAATGAGAGATAAATATAATGAAGAAAAAAATTATATTAATGGCATTTCAAAATCTTGATACTAGTGTTTTAGATGTTTATAATCCTATTTTAGGAAGTGCTCTAAACTTTCCAAAGGGATATTGGGAACCAGGATCACTGTCCGCATATAAAGGGCATTTTGGAGGTGGATCTACCCTTATTCCATTCTCAGGATCATTAGTTTGTGCTCCAGGTCCAACATCCCCAATTTCATTCAATTCTACCGGCATTGATGTTCACACTGGAGTATGGAATACATTTGGAACTGATATTAAATCAGGAACTGATGTTTCTATTGGAGCATTGAATGTTTCTTATAGTGCGGTATTTTCTGAATTAAATGGTTTGAAGTCTTCAGTGACACCAGACTGGGGAGTCACTGCTCCAATTATTAAAAGTAATGGTGTATCTATCTTTGAAAATAGTCCAAATGGAAATTTGAATGGATTTTGGAAATATAATGGATTATTCATTACTACTGGACCACACACTTCTGATGTAAGATTAAAGAAAAATATAGAACCATTGACAAATGGTCTAGATAAAATTATGAAATTGAATCCAGTGACTTTTAATTGGGATGAAAAAATCGTTCCAGATCTTGCTAGGAAATATCCACATATGGTTGGATTAATTGCACAAGAAGTTGAAGAAGTTGTGCCAGAAGTTGTTTACAAAACAAGAGTAAATAGTGTCAAAGATGGTAAAGAAAAGGGAAGAATTTATAAAAGAGTCCTTTATGAAAATTTAGTTGCTCATCTTATTGATGGAATGAAAGAGCAACAAAAACAAATTGAAGAATTGAAACAAAGAGTATCTGAATTGGAGAATTGAAAATGGATGAATCTTTAAAGAATAGTGTATTAAAAATATTTGAAAAAGAACAAAATCAATTAGATGATGCATTCAAGTCACAATCTCCGGGAGTAGAGGCACCAAAAAAATTTGAAAAGGTCACTATTATTCAGAATGATGATGGAACTTATTCAAAGAATGTTGAAGAAATAAAATCGAATGTTTATGATGATACTGTTGTTGGAACAATTGAAGCAGAAATTAAAAAAGATGTTACAACACTTCAAGAGTTCTGCAAAGAGTTTGATAATCGTATTATTTCATTCAACGCACAGATTAATGCAAAGAAACAAAAAATTATAAATTTGTCTGCTGAAGCAATTGCCCGCAACTGTTGGCCAGGTATTGCATATACTGCTCCGACTATTAGTGCTGGTTTTAGACCTGTAGTGGCTGTTACCACTAATTTTGACAATCCTTATACTGTGATTGAAGATCGAGAAGCACTTGAAATTTATGATAAAATAGCAGGACCAAGTGTGAATTATGGTTCTAGTAATCCATTCGAACCAACTAGAATAGTAACTTTAACATCATCATATTCTGGATTTGGACACGAAACTCAGAGAGATAATGGTAGATTAGAATCAGGAGATGCTGCCACCGAAGTTTTAGCATCTGATTATAATATTGGTGGTGAAGACGAAGATGATGATCCATATTTGACATCATTTCAATCTTCTTCGACTTTAGGAACAGGAAGAGATGATGTATCTACGACTGCTTCTGATCATGACGGACCTAGAATTATTGAATCTATCGGAATTAATACTTCTTGGTGGTATGCCGGTGTTGGTATCGCACCAGATGCGACTAATACATCATTAACTGGGAGTGCCGGAGAAACTAGATGTGTGGAAATTGCTAATGAAATTAGTACATTAATTTCAGAAATACAAACTCTTCGCTCACAAAGAGATGCTGCCGTCAATAGGGTAAATCTCAATACTTTAAAAGATAAGAAAATGAATAAAGAACTACAAGATTGGGGTGTAGAAAATGTAAAAGCAAACCAGACACAAAGAAAAAGTTCAAATTCTTCTGTGATTTCTGCCGTCAACAACATGACCTGACCCTTGACACCCCTGCCCAGATGCCCTATAATACTAAGGTAATCAAGGGAAGCACTCCACACACCATGAACAACACTGAATGCGTCCAAGGTATTGTAATTGACATCTGCTCTCGTTCCTTTCTTCTTCTTGGAGATCAAGGTGATGAAAAGTTTGTTGAATGTGGTACAATTGATGAGTTTATGAATGTGCTAAACTACGTAACACAAAATCTTGAAGATGATCAAATCGAGTATGCTGACCTTGCCGTTTCCTCATAAATAAACCAACTATGGAAATCTTTACTGTGAAAGAGTGGGAAGAAAAGTTTGATGAATTATTCAAAAGAGTTGAAAACGGAGAGACAATAGGTATAATGGGAGACGATGGTAAGGCAGCAGTGATGGTTCCTGCCGATGATGAACTTTTTCGAATATACACTGAGAATAATAACGAAGCTCAGTAAGTTCATCTTTCGGGAGTGTCGCATATTGGTTAATGCCCATGCCTTATAAGCGTGTGAACCGAGTTCAATTCTCGGCATTCCCATTGGGTACAACAAGGAAAGTTGTATTAAAAGAAGGGTCCCCTCTGCTGAATCGTAGATTATCGTAGTCAGACACCCTCGCCCAATTAGTGTAGATGTGATGTAAGGAAACACGCCTCTTCGGAGAGTATTGCAGGTATCAAATCCTGTCATCTACACTATCTTGCTCCTTTAGCTCTCTGGTGAAAGCACTCTGCTCATAACAGAAGAAAGGTCAGTTCGATCCTGACAAGGAGCACTTGACAATCTGCACTCCAAGTGTTATGATTGTCTTATCCCAGTGACGCCGTTGGTAACGGTCATGTGGTCGGGTGGTGCCCCCGCATTCCAGAAAGATTACATTGTAATCTGAGGTAGGTGACGAAA
>Ga0208162_1000334_pt1 | contig 27606 bp, 28 predicted proteins | sample CB_VirMetaG_4_FD_184539 | JGI IMG/M metagenome (GOLD analysis project Ga0208162, IMG submission 184539) | Freshwater to marine saline gradient viral communities from Chesapeake Bay - CB_1508_1M Viral MetaG (SPAdes) (version 4) | ecosystem: Environmental > Aquatic > Marine > Coastal | place: USA... | reverse complement strand
TCCAGTTCTTCCAGTTCTTCCAGTTCGGGAGGCGGCTATTCCAGTTCTTCCAGTTCGGGAGGCGGCTATTCCAGTTCTTCCAGTTCGGGAGGCGGCTATTCCAGTTCTTCCAGTTCGGGAGGCGGCTCTTCCAGTTTATTCCCGTAAATGAAGAGGGCATTACTAACCTACCGCACTGGGAATATCGGGGATGATGTCCAGTCCTTGGCTTTGGCTCAACCCCACCTGTTGGGGGAGCCAGATCTCTGGATCGATCGAGATCAGCTTCAGGATTATGCGGAAGAGGGTCCCGTCCACCTGATCGCCAATGGGTTCTTTTTGTGCCGAAACCGGGAAGGCCAGCTCAGTTTCCCCCCGCCCCCGAATATCGATGTGACCTACGTTGCGCTCTGCGCATCCAACATTCCGGATTCCATGGAGACCCGGAAGCACATGGCTGAAAGCGGACCCGTGGGGTGTCGGGACAAGCACACCATGGCGTGGTGCGACAACCGGGGCGTCGAGCACTATTTTGCCTCCTGCCCATCGTGTTTGCTTGGACGGGGTCTCGGAGAGGAACCGGATGAGAGCGCCCCACCCTATGATCCGAAAGGGCCTATCGTGGTTGTGGATACGGACCCGAACCTCCTCCCGCCGTTCGGCGTATCTGACAGACAGGTCATCATGTTAACGAATCGGGTCCATCCGGCATGGTATCCTACGCCCGAGCTCCGGTTCAAAGCCCTCCGCAAAAAGCTCCGGGTGCTGCGTTCCGCTTCGCTCGTCATCACTCGACGGCTGCATGTCACTATGCCGTGTCTCGGAATGGGCGTGCCCGTGGTAATAGCCCAACCTACCGACTTGCCCTTTCGGATGACGGCTCTGCCTCCGTGGATGAAGATCCATGCGGAGGAGGAACTTCGCCACATATCTATGGACCCTGCTCGTCACCGCACGGACGACTACATGGCCCGTCGGGCGGAGTGGATCGAGCGGGTTGCTAAGGACCTGATGACACAGGTGGCAACGAGATGTCCCGAATGGCTTGGGTTATCCGGTCCGCCGACAACATAGACTGGCACGTGGGTCGCCGATTGTGTGAGTCCGGGTGTTCGCAGAGAGACTCGTCGGCCTTATCCCCGTCACCGAGGGCGTAGGTCCGGCTTTTCCAGCATCCGCTTTCCCGGCAGCAGTCAAGCGCCCCGATGGTGTGGAGGACCCGGTGGTTGGGATACTGGAACCACGTGATGGGTTCGCGGCCCCCGGCGAGGACCACGCAGGGTTTCCGGAAGGCGGCCGCGATGTGCATGATGAACGTGTTGGGGCAAACGACACCTTCTGCGTGCCTGATGACCCGGAACAGTTCCCGGGTATCCGTCTTACCAACCAAACGGATATCCGCCCCTACATCGGGGTGCTCGTGCCCCGCGTCATCGGATCCGACTTGCACCCAGTTCAGGCGGCTCGTCCGGGCGATGGACGTCCCGATATGGAACGGGTCCGGCCATTTGTTAGTGAAGTCGGATTTGCCTCCGGACACGACGACCCAGTAGGGTTTCATCAACTCCAAGTCGAAGGGAGCTTTCTCCTCTTCTTCGGACAGGTAAATCTCGGGCCAGTGCCCCAACACGGGCACCTCGCGCCCCAGCCCGTTGGCCAAGTAACTGTGATACGCTTGGATAAAATGGATAGGAAGTTGGTTTGATCTCTTGATCAGAGGGTAATGGAGCCGGATGTGCATCCCGTGGTCCTCGTGCATCGGGGTGATGAATGGGTTGTTGTCAAAGATCTCCCGAGCAACCCCGTGAAAGTCCGTGATGAACTCCCCGGGGTAGGATGTATGGAGATCAGCGAGCGCCCGGGTGAACACGAGCGTGTCCCCGGGGGACAGGTCCAGATGGAAAATGATTCTGTGCGGCATGACTCCGCCAGTTTATTCCGGGAAGGTTCGCAGTTCAAGGGCCTTGATTCGCTCACGGAATCAGGTAGGATATGAGCATGGCCAAAACCGTGGGGCAACTGGAAACTGTGTTGGGGCATTACATCCCTTCGGAGGAGTCGTTCGTGCAGGCCCTGAACCTGTGTCTACCCCGGCTGTTCGCCTTGGGTAACTGGAGAGATCTCGTGGTCGAAAAATCGATTACCACGGACCACTCCTACATTTCGCTGGAGCGGGGGCATGAATCTCTGCTCGCTGGGATGGTCGATGGTTATCCTACTGACACATCATCGAGATGGCAGGACTACGTGACTCAAGGGCTGTACAACTCCAGCGGCCCCGCCCCGATATTCGGGCTCGTGGATGACGGCACTCATCCGGTGGAAATTGACTTGGCCGAAGGGGACGACGACAACGATGAGTACGACTTCAAAGTCACATCGATCGAGCCCGGTGTGACGGCCGTGCCTGCCAGCGGCAAAGTCCACATCATCTACGAAGGTGCCGACGGTACGGACCGAGTGGAGACTTTTGAACTCGACGGCTCTGCCAGCATGTCCACGGCTTACACCACGGAAGTGGACGCTGCGAAACAGATCCAGTCCATCCGGTTCGAAAACGTCCCGACGATGATCCAGATTCAGGCCGTCCCGCTTACGGTGGCTGGGACCACTTTCCGTCTGACGACGGGCCGGGGCAACGAAGTTGCCGAGCACCGCCGATACCGGTTCTATTTCGATTCTGTTTCTGCCACGAAAACGGTCACGGTCCTGATCCGGCGGAAGTTTATCGACCTGATGAATCAGACCGATATCGTGCCCCTCGGCAGCTACGACCTGATCAAGAATGCGTTGCTCGCCCATGTGGCCGAGGACAACGCAAACCTCGACGACGCCGAGAGACACTGGGCATATTGCCTCAGAATCTTGGAGGGGGAGATGGCGGCATATCGTGGATCTATCCGCCCCAAGATCAACCTTCAACCCTACGGTCCGGGCAGCACCGGAACCACCAACCCAATCTAAATGAACGCTAACCGCTTGGGGTCTACAGGGACCATGGCCATGCCCTACGGGGACGGGTTCTATCTGACCTTCTCGTTTCCTACGGGCACAGATCACACTGGCCGGACCATGGAGTTCAAGATCAAGAACAAGAAAACTGAGGACGAGTTTTCTCTGACTGGCCCCAACACTCAGATCACGGTATCCGATGAGACGATCGATGTTGCGATTCCCTCGGCTACCACGGACGGGAGCAGTGTCCCCTTATCCAAGATCGAGTCCCTCGACGACGAATCAGCTTACGGGTTCAAGGTTCTCGATTCAGGGGGCCTGCTCATTGCACGCTTCCAAGGGGATATCCGCTGGGTCCCCGACGTAGGAGAATTCAACACGGGCTGATATGCCACTGACAGTTGATGTAGATACGCTGACCGTGGAGGTTGGGACCGCTACCCCCATAGAGGTGGAGGCTGCCCCCATCACGGTAGAGGTGAACACGAGCATCCCGGGTCCGGCTGGCCCTACTGGCCCTACTGGACCCGCTGGACCCGCTGGAGCAACCGAACTCCTCTCTACCGCGACGGCATCGAATGACGCACAAATCGACTTCACTACTGCGTCGTGGTTCGATGGGACTTACCCCGGCGGTCTGTTGCTGAAAGGGGTGAACGTTGTTCCCGCGACAGATAGTGTTGCGCTAGAACTGCGAGTTCGGATCGGCGGGACGTTTCAGACAGGAAGCTCTTACGACCACGTTCATTTCTCCGTTGGTGCTGGCCATGGGTCTGGAGGCACTGGTGGAAACAACCATAGCACCATAATCCTCATTACCAATCTGGGATCAGACACGGGAGAAGGATGCAACTTCAATTTAAACATTCCAGACTGCAGTGATACAGCTCTGTATAAAGCCTTTCATTGTTACTCTGGCTGGATAAACAGCAGCGGCAAACACAACACGGGGATTTCAGGCGGGGCGTGGAAGGGTGCTACGTCCGCCATCGACGGATTGCGTCTCTATATGTCGTCAGGGAATATCGAGTCCGGAACCTTCAAACTCTACGGATTGAAATAACGTGCCAACCAAACTCGTAAACGGAGAACGGGTCGAGATGACCCCGGAAGAACTCGCGGAGTGGGAAGAGGGACAAACGGACCCCGCTCCCGTGATTCTGCGCGTCGAAAAACGCCAGATCCTCAAGGCCGCTTACCAAGCTCACGGCATCACCGAGGAGCAGATCGACGCGATTATCACAGACCCGGAGGACCGAATCGACTGGAGACATGCCACCCATGTTTCGCAGGATCACGATTTGATCGGGGCATTGCAGCAGGCTTTAGGCTTGACCGACGCTGAAGTTCAGGCATTGTTTGAATTAGCGCAAACCCTTTGACCGTTCAGGTAGATAAATGAAGCCCCCCGTCGAGCAACAGGTAATCGAAGTTCCGGGGCTACCTCCTGTCCATGTTACCTATCTGGTTCGTAAGAAGATCTGGATCCTGACTGAGGACTACCTCCTCTCAGTTGCGCATGGTGGTCGTATCTTTGAGTTCAACATCCGTGCCGGGTTCAAGTTCGACCTCGCCAGCATCCCCCGGGTCCTGTGGGCCATTATCAGTTCGTTCGAACTATCCCTCCCGGCTCCACTGATCCACGATCAAGCCTACCGGTTCCGGGGTCGCCCGGTGTTCCACACTCCGAAAGTCACCATGAGCCGGAAGGACGCGGACCAGATTTTCTTGAAGCTCATGCAGAGGGCACAGGTTTCCGGGTGGAAGGCTCGGGCCGCCTACCATGCTGTTCGTCTTTTTGCTCCCCGTTGGTGAGCATTGCCATATCACAAACCCACGCCTACCTATGAAACTACTGAAAAAATTCGCGTCCCGTAAACTTCTTGTTGCCGCAGGCAGCTCCATTTTCAGCGGCTGGCTGATCTCCAAGGGGATCGCAGTCACCCCGGAGGACGTCGAGTCGGCCATGGTTGCCGTGTCCGAGAACGGGGCCAAGGGCCTGATCGGAGTTGTCCAGCTCTGGATCTGGAAACGCTACATCGAGGAGCAGGCCACGATCGATTTCCAAGGCAGCGAGGCAGTTGCCGACGTCGTCGAAGACATTGTGAAGGGCGATTGAGATGAGTGAGCTGACGGAAGACTTCCGCATCAAGCGGATCCAACGCTGGATCGGAGTCCCCGAAACGGGGGCCTTCGATCTGGAAACCATTCAGGAGCTGGAGAAGGATGTTGTGGGTCTCCACGACTACCTCCAGTCCCAGCAGGGGGATTCCGTCGTCGCCACCCCTGACCTGTCCACGCCCGTTCTTCCCGCCCCTCCCCCAACTCCGGTCGCCGGATACAATGAAGTCTCTCGCCCTTCTCCGAATTTCACTTCTGGCCGCCGTATCAATTCTATCGGTGTCCTGCTCCACGCTTCCTACGGATCTCTGGAAGGGACTCTCAGTTGGATCACCCAGCGCAAGAGTCAGGTTTCCTACCACGTGGTTATTGGGAAGGACGGCACGCGATACAACGTCGTGGACCTCGACCGACGAGCATGGCACGCTGGGAAAAGTTCCTTTCGAGGTCGGTATGGGTGCAACAATTTCATGGTAGGTGTCTCATTCAGTGAGAACACCTACGATCGTGATCTGACCGACGACGAGCTTGCCTCGCTGGAGGAATTCGTTATCCTGAACAAGGATAAGTATGGCTGGACACTGGACGGCTGCACGGATCACCGCACCGTCGCGCCGCACCGAAAAGTGGATATCAACCCCAAGGAACTGGCTCGCGCACGCAACGTTCTGAAACGTGCGTTCGCGGCCTGATATGGACTTTGTGATGGGAGACGAAGAAAAGAACTTGTTGAACGAACTGGACCTGCTGGCCCAACGGTGGCGCACGGCTACCAAGGCGATATGGGTCTTGATTGCCGGGGCCTTTGGCGTGGGTGGTTGGGTCGCTTCGTTGGAGTTCCGCCAACAGGAGGATGACAAGACCCGGGAGGAGGTAGTTACCCTCAAAGAGTGGAAAATTGAAACCGCCGCCAGCCGATGGACTATTCAGGACCAAAGCAAGTTCTCACAGCAAATCGCGGAGCAGAACCGACTGTCCGAGTTACGCCTCCAGCGCCTTGAAGACACGCAGACCCGGGTATTGGACACGTTGGACGACATCAAGAATTCTCTAAAGAGAACCCCAGTCCCCGGGACACAAAACTAACTTGCCCCGTAACCGCATTACCCATATACTTGTTACCATGTCGAAGCTCCAATATAGCGGTTCCCGGAAGCCCTCCAACCGGAGCGCATCTGCGAATATCCGGAGTCAACTGAATCCGGAGGCTGTGATGCAGAAGGCACAGGCTGAGCTGCAGAAGTACAAGGACGCCGGAGTCCTGTCCCGAGATGGGAAGCGGTTCAACCAAACCGTGAGTCCGGAGGGGGCTGCCTTTCTGGCCAATCTCAAGCGCGCCGCACGGACAGGCGGACTCCCCAACCAGAGGTCGGGGGTGATGCGCGGGCGCGGACGCTACGACCCGAACGCGGTATCGTATACTTCCGGCGGAATTGGTGGGGGTCCCAGTTCTCCGGGGCCGGGTAGCCCGCTGGCGGGCATCCAGTCCCCGATCAATTCCCCCCTCGGCAACGTCTAAGCTGCGTCCGGGGTTCGAATATCGTACTCCTCCCCGACGAGGATCGTCCACTGCTTTCCGTTCCCGGTGCCGATGTGGGCTACCGGGCGGGGTTGAACCATCGGCACGACATCGGGATCCGCATCCATTTGCGCCTCGATCTTCCGAGAGTGGTCCTCCATCGTGGCCAGCCCCATCTGGAGAGCTTTCATCCTCATCGTGGTCAGGGGGTTTTGACGGCCGTCCGTGAACGCCCGGGCCGTCTCGATGAGCTCAGTAGCGGTGCCCGTGAACGCCGACCGACCGCTCGTGTCGTGTGCCCGGAAGGTCTTGGCAAACCAGTCCACGGCCTCGACGACAGCGGACCGGGATGAATTGTCGTAGGAAGCACCTTCCACAAACGGGTGCATGTAGGACTGCACCCCGAATCGATTCGATCCCAGCACTTCCGGCTTCGGCTGGTAGTCGAGGAGGAACCGTGCAAAATGCGGGAGTTCCTGTTTCAGGATCTTGGCGATATCCTGATTGGAAGGGAATTGATCCGTGGCATCATCGGCGATCCGGAGCCCGATCATCTTGTCCCGGTTCGAAGAGTCCATGTCCGGGATCACCGAGAGGGAAGCCGCGTCCATGTTCATCGACATGATGACCCTGCCCGTCCAGTCCACCGTGGCTGCATCCTGATACTTCTTGTGGTAGACATGCTTGGTGTTCGCCACCACACGCTTCAGGATCTGGGTCAGGAGCCTGTGCTCTCGTTCGTCTGCGGAACTGGTCGTGTCGTCCACGGTCCAGATGCGGTTGTGACACAACTCGGCGTTGAACCCGGTGACGCCCTTCAAATAGTCTCCGGCGTCCGCGTTGCCTCCGACGAGGCCCCCGACGATCCCTACAGCGAACAGGGTCTTGCCCCGGCTGGTGGGACCGACATGGAGCAGGGCCTGCCCGGATACTTCCTCGTAGTTCACGGCCGCCGTGTAAAACCGGGCGAGCCATGCGTAGAGATAATCCAACTGGGTCAACCCCCGGCGCTTCAGCTCATCCGGCTGATCGTAGAACTGGGTAAGGAATTCGTTGAGCCACGGCCAGTTTGAGGGGTCCCCGGTTCCCGGAGCGGCCGGAGCGAGGGGTTGCGTGGTGCAGTCGTTCAGGTAGGTGGACCCTTCCAGCCGGACTCTCTTGTCTTTGCAGAAGGGAACGGGAACCTTGCCCGCAACGAAGTTCTGGTCCTCGATCATCTTCATCACGTGATCGACCTGCGAGATCTTGGCCCCCGGGGAGTGCGGCGTCTTCGGGCACCAGCCGAGTTCGCGCAACTTCCGGCGGACGTAGGCTTCCTTCTGGGGGGCCCATCCTTCATGGGATCCCCGGTCCTCCAAGTAGTTGCCGTTGCCGCAGAAGTAGAAGCGATTCGTGGCCTTGGCGATGTGGTCCCGTTGGTATTTGTCCACGAACCCGGGGCCGAGGAGATCCCGCCATGAGCGGAAGCCTCGGTCATCGCGTTCGGTGAACACCGTGATCCCATCGGGCCGAACGATCCCCGCGTCCCGAGAAGCTCCATTGGGGAGCCAGAAGTCCGGGACGCGACTACCGATCTGGATCTGCCCAGTCTGGGGCCAGTTCGGAGCGTTCCCGTATTTTTTCTCCAGCGCCTCGGACACGACATCCATGGGGATGATGCAGTCCGGGTTGGAGTCTATGGGGGCCTTGCTACTGGCCTCCGACAGAACACCAAGAACAGTGCGCTCATCGATGCGGTGCCCGGTGTCCTCCCAGTCGGAGCCGAGTTCGAAATATCGGTTCGGTTCCAAGGATGTTCGATCGAGATGCCCGGCCATCTTTGGCGACACTCCGACTTCCTTGAGTATCATCCCAGTGAAGAGGTTCACGAACCCCGGGTCGATCATGATGGGGGTGGCAAACTGGTAGACAAGGCGCACCCATCCACTCTGCGTCTCCGTGATGTAGGAGGGGTGATGTTTAACTGACTTATGGTTCAACCACTTGTGGACGTCATCCCGGGGGACAGGCTCTGGGAACTTGTCGAAGTCGAGCACGATGCCGTTGATCTTAGCAACCGGGTTGTCGCTGGTGATCCGCAGCCCGGCGGCCAACCCCTCGCACATCGAGTAGAAGACATGGTCCGTCCGGTCATCGGCACACCATGTCTTGAACTGGGGTTTAGGTAAGTCGAGAACACTCTGGGGGAGTTGGTTGGCCGCTGCTACGGCCATAGGGTCTGAGAAATCGTGGGCGTCTTGGGCGGAGAGATTTTGGATATACTTCATGGTCCTTCAGTGCGGTGCTGATGGGCGGTTCAATCACGAATCACTTCGTATACACATCCACGATCTGGCCTTCGGCAGCCAACGGAAGATCAGGAATCCAGTCCGGGGAAATCGACATGATACGCTCGCAATCGTGCAGAGCAGTATGCGCCATTTCCTCCGGAACCTCCAGCACGAGTTCATCGTGAACATGAAGGAGAACGTGCTTGTCATATCCGGCCTCCTCTACGGCCCGCCATCGGTCCACGAACACATCGCGGGCCAGCCCTTGAGCACAGTTCTCCATGACGATCCCACCCCACACCGGGGCCAAGATGAATCGCCCGCCTTTCACCCGGCGGAAGAAGGTCTGCATCCGAGTCCGTTTCTCCTTGGTCTTGATCACCGTGCCGTCAGGCAGGGTCTTCTCGATCTCGACCTCGTATTCTTCCCGGGACCGCTTCAGCTTCGAAAACTTGATCTCACGGCCCGAGGGCAGGGGAACCGTGTAGGGCTGGAACGTCTGGTGGGCACGTTCCAAGCCAACGTCGTAGGACGCCCACTGCTCGACGACGGGGCGCATGGTGCTGCGGTAGATGTCTACCGCCTCTTGGGCTTCCTCATCCTCCAGCCCGTAGATCATCCCGAGCTTGCGCCACCCGGCCCCGAATCCGCAGCCGAGGACCATGGGCTTTACGGGTTTCGAACGGAGCCCCGGGTTGACCTCGGACAGTCGCCCCATCGACGCTTCCCAGAGACCGAATCGGATAGCAAAGGTTTCATAGACGTCCGGGCTGTTGGCAATGTCGCGCAGCATGTCGTGGTCCCCGGACAGCCAACATGTTGTTCGGACCTCGATCTGGGACAAATCGACCACGACCAGCTTGTGCCCGGGCCGCGCCTTGATCAGGGAGCGCAGGTTGACCCCGAACATGTCCCCTCGGGGCAGGTTTTGGAGATTTAGGTTTCCACCACTTCCCGAGAAGCGTCCGGTGTGCGCTCCGAAATACATCAGGTTGCCGTAGAAGCGGGGGTTGGTGCCGATCGTGGCCCGGTCGAAGGACTCCAATTTCTTGAGGAGGGAGTTCACGCGCCGCCAGTCACAGAATGCGCGGATCCACGGATACTGTTCCTCATGTTCCTTGATCCATTCGACCGACTCGGGGTTGTCCTGAGCAAGGGAAGCCGGGGGTTCCAGACCCTCTTGGGTGCATTCCCGGTTAAACGCGACCCGGCTGAGCAGCTTGTATCGCTTGTCATCATGCCACGGGATGGTGTGCTCCAATTCGTAGATCCGGTTCCGCAGCTTCACGATCGAATCATCGAGAGCCTGCTGATCGATCGGGATCCCCCGGCGCGCAACCCGGCGATTGATCTTTGAGATAAACCGCTCCGACTCAGGGAACCCGTCCGAGTGCTCCATCCAGAGCTTCAGGCACCACTCGGAATCTGCGAGGGCATACTTGATGACCCGGGCACGGAACTCGGTATCCATGTTCTCCCAACGTTTCCCCTTCATTGCGTCCCGGGTTTTCTTGTCCTCGTCGATGTTCTTGTTGAAGAAGACCTTGACCGACATAGCCAGCGATCGGGGCGACCCGAGGTATGCAGCCATGTCCGCGGTGCAGACCCATTGGTGCTCTCCGATCGTATCCCACCACCCTCGCAATACACCGAAATAGTACAGGAACTCGTCGAAAGATGCGTTGTGTGAGACGATCGTTTTTCCGGAGAGGAGGGTCCAGTCCAGTTTCCGGGGGTCGCTGACCCATTTGAATCCCTCGTTTGAAACCAGAGAAATCATGTAGGGGTCGAACTGGGGGTGATTGAAGTAACCGCCCGGGCCGAGGGTGGCCACGGAGCAGTCGTCGTCGTAGTAGGATTCGAAGTCGAGGGCAACTATGTCGCCGGGGATACGGGGAGGCGATTCGGGATAGGACGGGAAGAAATATGGGGTAGTGGATGAAGCAGTCATTGCGATTAGTGGGGTAAATGGATGACGGATATTTGAGGTAGGGACCGAAAAAACCCCCGACGCCTTTCGGCGACGGGGGTCTTCTCGTTCTTGTTGTGGGGTCAGCCTGTGGGTGGCCCGTCGTGGATTGCGGGTGGGGCGGCGAATTCGAATTCCAGTTCCAGACCTTCCTTCTCGGCCTGAGAAACGATCGCGTCCATGAGCAGGTTGTTCTGGCCGATCTTGACCTGTCCCTCAAGGACGGCCATCTGGAGCTGCTGGTTCTCGTTGGCCAGTTCGACGACCCGGCGTTCAAGCATACGCTTGCGGAGGTCCGGGTTTTCGATCTCGACGTTATCCGGCGTAGCGGTCAGCGTCTTTGGGTCGAGTTGGTCATCCCCGTAACCGAGAACTTTCTTCGTGGGTCCGGGGTTGTTCTTGGCCGCAGCCTTGGCTCGGGCTTTCTGGGTTGGTCGCGATTTCTTGGTCATGGTCTATGGGATGGAGTAATGCGGAAAAAAGCGCGGGGCCTCGGTCGAACTCATCGCAAACTCCCGAGGCCCCGCTACAAGGTGCTGAGCCTTGTTTTCGTGGGGGACGGTATCAGCCCCCAAACTGTCGGAGGAAGTCGAGGAGCGCACCATCGGTGTCTTCCTCGGTGGGGCGCAACGTGTGGTTGTACCAGTCGTTGTCCCCTTTCTCCATGTGCTCCGGGGTGTAGATCCAGACCTTCCGGGTGGGCTGCACTCCCGACTGGTAGTTGAACAGCTTGAAGGTCTCGATGGCCTTCACAGCCAGCCGGAAGGAATCCTTCTTGCAGAAGATCCGGCCGACCGCATACCGCTTGTCCCCGCAAGGGAACTGGTAGACGGCCTCATCAGGCTTGTCCGTGAGAGCCGGGAACATCAGGGTCACTTCCCCGTAGTCCTCCAGCTTGTATTCGGACTCGGCCGCAAGGGCCTTGATCTCCTCGGGGGTGATGGCACGACGTTGAGTCTCTTTTTTGCTGTAAGGGATATCCTCCTGTTTGCCAACGACAGGGTCCAACGGAATGCAGGGAATACCTACGCCTCCGTTAGTGAGCACGAACTTGCGGTCGAGAACCGCGTCTCCTTCGACGCCTTCCATATTTTTGGAGAGCTTCTGTCGGAGGTTGACCCACGGGATGTGGATCAGGTCCGGGTTGAGGCGATAAGGTGCCTCGCGGTTCGAATGAACCATTTCCGCCGATCCCGCTTCTGCGGTGTCGGCGCTGTCTGTGGAAGCTGCGTCAGCAGCGGACTTTGCCATATCTATTTTCGATTTTCGATTTTCCAGTTTCTATTTTCTACTTTCGGTCCCGGAGGGTGAACCTCTCGGTGCCGGGTTTGATGATACCCGCTTCCGAACAGGCGTCAACAAATTGTTTTTGTTTTTCCTTGTCCACCATGTCCCGGACCTTGGCGAAAGGGACAGTCATGACGTCAACGATGTCGGATCCGGCCAGCCCGAACTCGACGCAGATGTCGATGAACCGATCATTCTCCAAGACGTTGGTGATAGCACCCATGGACCCGAGGACCAAGGACGGGAACTCCATGCCATCCTTGGCGAATTGAACCGCCTTCCGTTTCTGTTGGTCCGCCCACGACCCGACGATTTTGGCGATGAAGTAACGTTTCTCCACTTCCTCGGGCTCGTTGGACTCCGGGTCGAACAAATACTCGGAGGCGAGCGACGGGTTAGCGGTCCGGGCTACCGAGGCCACGAGGGCACCCATGGCCGGGCAGTGGTCTTGGTGGGCGCAGAAGCGACAACTCGGGGAGGGACCGCAATCATCCAAGGTGGGCTGCCCGATTACGTTACCTTCCGGATCGAACTTCCACTTAGGTCGGGTGGCTACGCCTTTGGAGATGACGTCGGACAACTCGTCGATCAGCCGGGGCAAATTGTCTCGGTGAAACGTGTGGCGCATGTTCTCGGACACAGAGGTCCCATCATGGAATGGGACGTAGAAGATGAACTCAATGTGGTTGATTTGGGGGAACTTCTGAAACGCCCCGGCGACGTATGCCTTGGCCTGCCAATTCTCTCCGGGAGGGTCGATCCGGGAGATTCCGGTCTTGTAGTCCCCCATTATCGCGATGTCAGCGTTCTCCCAGTAGGAGAACCGATCACACGTTCCGAAGGTGTGGAGCCCCAGATGAAGCATGATGTTCAGCCGGATCTCATGGAGGTCCACGAAGTCATCCCGGCCCGTCGGCATAGGGAGCGAGTCGAATACCCCAGCTTCCATCTTGACGATGTCGTCATATATCTGGACTTCCTCATCATCGTGGAGGGCCTTGGGGTCCCGGATCTCCAGCGCCTCGTGGATGCGGGTACCCTTCTCGGCGGCCGCCATGGAACTGGACTCGGTGTCGTCGTCACTCCGCCCCTCGTAAGCCGGGCACTTGGCCACGTATTTGAGGGAGGAAGGGCTGAACTCAGCATGGTCTCGGTCGCTGTGATCCGGGATTGTTGTGTCGGTGGGGTCTGTGGCTATCTTGGTCATATCAGGTAGATTTGCGTTTGGCGGTCTTTTTCTTGGGTGCGACCTTGATCGCCTTGGAGGGGCGGACCAAGGGGCGTCCGGTTTTCTTGACGGGGGCATCCGGGTCGAGGCCGTTGGCTTTCCGGTATCGTTGCCGGGCGTTCTCGCGGATGATCTTGGCGCAGAAGGGACAATAGAGCTTGGTGGCTCCAACGCCCCGGTTGGCCTTTCGCTTGGAGCAGCGGAGGCAGATCCCGGCGTCACGAAGTTTTTTCTGTCGGGCCTTCACCGAGGCTTTCTTCTTCTCGTAGGCTGTCGGGTTGGTCAGTCGAATATTTTTGGGATTCATGAGAATGAGATTGTCGGGAACAGGAAAGTAAAAACAGAATACCCCCGATCGACCTCCCGACAAGCGAAATACTAAAACAAAGAAGGATCAGTGGGATAAGAGACATGAGGCTCAGGGGGTGAATTCTCGGGTAACGATCCAGAATGCCCCTGCCCCCGCCGCTGCCCCCGCCGCTGCTCCAATGAGCACGAGAAGGGCGACGAGGGCGAGGAACCGCAGGCCGACGTAACCGGCGGAGCGGAGGAGATCTTTCCAGTAAGGTGGCGGTGCCGCTTCCAATGCCGAACAAGTCGTGGCTGGACAACCGCTGCCAGCGTTGGAGTTTGGTTCTGTTTTCATAGGTCTTTCTCGCTGACATCGGTGCCAGCACATTTTGCATTCTGCCAAGAAATGATTCGATCCTTAGCAGTTTTGAAAATTTCGGTGTCGCGCTCAATCCCGACGAACTTTCGCCCAGTCCGAAGACAGGCAATCGCCGTTGACCCGCTTCCCATCGAGAAGTCGAGGACGGTTTCACCTTCACGGGTGTAGGTTCGCACCAGATATTCGAGTAGATCGACGGGTTTCTCTGACGGATGGGTTCGGCATTTCGGATCGACCACGGGGAAGGTGAGGACGGTTTGAGGGTGTCGCGTAGTCTTGCCCCCTGCCTCGTCCCTCACGTTTTCACCATGCCACAGAACTCCCTTGCTTTTTCCTCTCGCTGATTGCGTCGGCGTGTGACCTTCGCTCATCTGAGGGTAGTAGCGACCGCACTTGCGATAGAACACATTTATCTCCTCATGCGCTCGGAGTGGTTGCCGCTTCGCGTGGAAGAAATTCGTGGCGAGGTTCTTTTGCCAGATCCAACTGTATTTGTGGTTTCGGATCTGGCTCGCTATCAAGGGATGGGTGAACGGTTGTGCGGAGTGCAGCGCGATCACGCCATCCTCACCCAATGAATCCCACAGCATCGGCCATAGCCGCGCCCAATCGAGATGTTTATCCCAATGGCACGCGGTTGATCCAAATGGAGGGTCAGCCAACACCGCATCTGCATTGATTTCTCCGATCACATCCATGCAATCCGCGTTATAGAGCGTAACTCCACGGGGCAGAACAAGGCGCTGGACAGCAACGCCAGACCCTACTGAGTCGTCCGCTTTACCCTGTTCAATCGTCTCCATTTCAATCATTACTGGCTCCCGTCTGGCGTGCGTCAGCTTGATCGTTCTGCTTACAAAATACCGTGACCACGCGAAAACGGTGATTCGTGGACTTCACCATTCCAATCACCGCTTCCACCGCGAAGTCGGCCTTCCGGTACATCGGCAGCACTTGGTCGAGCCACACGACATGGCACCCCGGCGAGAGTCGTTTCCCGAGAGCATCCATGACCTTGTTCCGCTTCACCATCGTCGTCTGGTAGCGTTCGGCATCCTCGACCGAGTAGGGAGGGTCAGCCATCACTAGATCGAAGTCCTCCAATGGCACGCGTTCAAGCGTCTGTGCATCGTCCACGAAGTCGGGAGAATTGTCGGGGTTGATGTCCACCGTGGCTCCCGGCATCGTCTCGGTGTCCACCTTCCCGCTGAACAGGTGTAGCACCCGCTTCTTGTCGGGGAACAGTGCTTTGATTCGGTTCAGGTATCCCGCCGGGTAGCCGCCATAGTAGGTGGATTTGACGCGGTAGTTGTTGCCCATTATCCAGACTCCCTGACAGCGACCATCGCCGCCGATGAACAGACTCTCTGGGAACCCGGTCTTGTCGTGGTAGCTCTGAATCCGGTCGTTCCACCCCAAAGCAGAACAAGCGGATGATGTCCAATTCGCTTCGCTCATGGCATATCCTTTCCGTTACCCATGCAAAAGTTTCAGGTTCTCAAGTTTCGACTGGACTGCGTCCATCACAGCCTCTTCAACCGTGCCGCTGGCGATCAGGACTCGCTGGACGGCATCCGACTTCGCCCCGTTCCGGTAGATCCGGCCCGTCACTTGCTTGAACACTTTGGCGTCAAACGAGGGGCTGATCAGGGATACCCGAGGATGACTTCCGTGGGTGTCATGGAGATTGATGGACGCGCCTCCGGCCGAAGCGTTCACGACCAGTGACCGATCCTTGTCTGCCATGAACCGATCGATCGTTTCTTGGCGGTTCCGGTCCCCGCCGTAAATGGCCCTGCATTTGAGGGAAGCGACAAGCGTCTCCCGGGACTCGTCGAAGTTCACGAAGTTCACTACACTGAACCCCTGCTTGATCAGATCCTTGGTTTCGTCGGCAAACTCGGGCATCTTGAGGGCCTCGGCCAGTTGCCGGGCACGACCCAGATTGACGAGGACCCACTCGGAATCCTCGACAGTCCCGTTCTCGATATACTCGGACACGATCTCCGGGGTGATGTCGAGGTCCTCGTAGATCTTGTTGATCTTGTTCAGGTGCCTGAACTTGACGGGTTCGATGATGATCCGGTTTCCCCGAAACGCCTCGGGCATGTCCTCGACCGTGATCCGGGCACAAGTAGGCTTGGTCGATTCGTACATGTTGGCATGGAGAAAAGGCAGCTTCCGCTTGTTCGTGAACTCCCAACCATTCCATTGGTTCGGGGAGCAGCCGTTCGCTTCCATCCAGCGGTAGAAGGACAACTTGGATCCCTCTGTCCGGGTCAGGTTGTGGAGCCCCAAGGCGAAGCCGAGGGCGCGCATCTCGGTGGGGTCTTCGGCTGCGGTAGCACTCATCATGTGGACCTTATGTCCCTGATACACCAGCGAGATAACGAGCTGTGCGTTCTGGGTGAACATGCCTTGGGCGAAATGGGCCTCGTCACAGATGACCAACGTTCCCTCCGGGAGTTGCCAGTTCATGTTCTTCTTGCCGAACTTGTCCAACCATTCGGTGTTCCCGGTTCGAATCTTCTCCGGGTTGAGCACGAACAAGGGATCGATGTCCCATTCGGCGAGTTCCCGTCGCCAGTGTTCCAAAGCCGCCTTGGGGCAGATGACGGCCACGTGCTTGATGTGCCTGAACTCCAGTAGCTCGCGACTGAGCCACCCGGCCACGACCGTTTTGCCCGTCCCCATGTCCGATGAATCGAGGGTGTTCTTCCCGGCAAGGTGGGCGTCGAGGAAGATGTCTGCTACCCGTTGTTGGGCGTCGAACAGGGTTTTCATTTATTACATTTCTTCATGGAAGTAGACAGGGCCGCGATCAGGGTCTCGTGTTCCGGGGAGGCATCCATGATTTCCGAGGCCAACCGAATCGCAGTGTTGAGACCCGCGTTGTAGCCTTCATTCCTGCCCTCGTCATGGATCGCCTTGGCCTTGTCGTGGCCCCCGTGTTCAAGGAGCCGATCCGTAAACAGGGGGATCCGAATGAACTTCCCTTCCGAGGCATCGTCGACTGACCCCCATTTGAATTCCGACGAGGGGCTCAGAGTCATCAGCCGTCCGAACAGGACGCCCAACATCCAGATGTTGGCCTTGTCGTAGACCGCGATCCGGATGGATAGTCGGCTCGGGTAGTCTTCGGATGATTCGTCAAGTGTGATCTGCATAGCTGTGGCACACTCAGAATACAGGGCCCCGCCTCCCTGTCAATACTTTTTGTTTTCTTATACTTTCAGCATAGCCGATGAAGAGAATGCGAAAGTTTCAAATTCACAAAGGGAGCGTGTAGCGAGTTGATAAAAGAGTTACAGGACTGGACAACCTGCGAAACCCAAAGTAAATTACTGCCATGCCGAAGAAAAAAGACCCCAGATTAGCGAGGGCTGGAGTTTCGGGATATAATAAACCGAAGCGGACTCCCAATCACCCGAAGAAAAGTCACGTCGTCGTTGCGAAGCAGGGCGACCAGATAAAAACAATTCGATTTGGGGAGCAAGGGGCTAAAACCGCAGGCAAACCGAAGGCCGGGGAATCTCGAAAAATGACGATGAAGCGTAAAAGTTTCAAAGCGCGGCACGCCAAAAACATCCAAAAGGGCAAAATGAGCGCGGCTTATTGGGCCAACAAGGAAAAGTGGTAATTTTATTTTCCTTTTAGTTCTCCCCACAGATACCGGGCGATCAAGTAGGCGTCGATGAGCCCATCATGCGGGGTCGTAGAGCGGTCCGTGGCGAACCAGTTCTCGGTCGGGACCAACTCCCGGGCAACCCGCTCCGCGTAGGCTTTGGTCATTCCACGTGGAACCTTCCCCAACATCGCTTTGTGCCAGTCATGGACACGTATGGAAGTCGTCGAGTATGCGGTGTTCATGGCGGTCGAACCCAAGATCAGAGCATAGCATATAGACTGGGAACGCATGGCGTTGGAGGACCGGGCGTGGTGGGGTGCTTCCTCGATTCCGATCCGGAGCCCCGGCCCCCACTGGGCCATCCATTCCCGGATGGCGTGTATGTCAGGAATCTTCCCGGAGTGCTGGGCGGGTATAACTGGCATACAGATCCGATCGATAAGGGATCCATCGTGGCCAGAGATCGCGGCAAGGGCACCGCTGAGACCGTTATCGATTCCGACGACTACGGAGTCTTCAATCGGACGGAGTTCGTAAGTTGGCATTGGTCTGAGTTGTAGCTTGGGCTGCGGCGTTCAGTTCTGCGGCGGGAACAATATCCTCAAGGTCGAAAAGCTCGGCATCCCCGTTTCCGGTTTCGAGACGCTCGGCCTCGGCCTGCTCCTCCTGTTCCTCGGGGGAAACATCGATGACCCGGGGGTCGTCGATCACTTCGGCGGAACCGGGTTCAGCGGTCACGGTGACTTTGGTCCGGGTCCGGGTCTCAGCCAAGTTGCGGCGGGTCGGGCTGTTGAGGACATTGATGTCCACGCGGAGATGCCCGTGTCCTCCGGCACCGCCTCCGGCCCGAGAATCCAGACCCAGATTTCGGCGGATCACCTTGTCCAGAATATCCAGCTCCTTGACCGTCTTCGGGGGCCGGATGTTGTCGAACCCATCCTTGAGCAGCTTCATGCCCTTGGAGGCCGCAAACGCCTGATACGCTTCGGCCGGTGTCTCGTGTCCGTTGGCCAGCGCCTCGATGTGGTTGTCTTGGGCGTCGAAGTATTGGCCCTTGGCCACGGATCCCGCCATCCCGGATTCCTCCATCATGTTCTCGGCGATGGACTTGGCGCTGGGCACTTCCCGGACTCTGTTTTTGGCGACCTTGGCCCGGGTTCCTGCCGGGACTTTTCGATCAGATACCTCGGCCGGGCGACCCCCGTCTTGAAGAGGAAGCCCCAGCGATTTCATCCAGTTGCGCCGGGTCGAAGGGGTGATGTCGAGCTCGTTCTCGATCGCCTTCATGGTCCATCCGGCTTCGAACATCTCGACCAGACGGGCTTGTCGGGCTTTCCGCAGCTCCGTGGCGGAGATGCGTTTTCCGGTATCCGAGGGCATAGAAAAGTGATACGCTAACCCCACGCATCGGTCAATTAGTTACCGCCAGTCTTGCCATGTCATCCGCAGCAGCTCCCGCTGAATCCATTTCTTCCACTACCCCGGCCACAGCTCCGGATCCCACGAAGCACACCCCCGGCATCAACCACCGTTGGGAACCTCATCTCGATCCGGACAACCCTGAGGTGATGATCGTGGGCGACTACGAGATTCCAGTAAGTCCGGCGCTGACCGCGCACCTGACGGGGTTCCGGCACCACGAGGATTGGAAGGCCAAGGAATACTATTTCTGGAAGATCGCCGACCTTCTCTGGAACCGGCCCGAGTTCGAAAAGCCCATGTTCGAACGGAACCCGTGGTCCGAATACACGGTCCGGGAGGCCCTGAAAGAAAAGTATCTCGCGATCGGAGGTGCCGCAAACTCGGCCAAGTCTCACACCATGGCCGGGTTCGCGATCATCTCTTGGTTGGCGGATCCCTCCAATACGCTGGTGCTGATCACATCAACCACGTTGACAGAGGCCCGGAAGCGGATCTGGGGATCGGTTATCCGGCTGATGACTGTGATAGAAGACATCGCCCCGTGCAAAATCCGGGACTCGATCGGGTCGATCGCATACAAGAACGAGGGCGGAACCCTATTCGACACGGCCGGGCTGTCCCTAATCGCCGGGGATAAATCCAAAGCTCGGCAGGCATCTGCGAAGTTCATTGGTATCAAGGCCCCCAAGATCATCGTCATCGCTGACGAGCTCTCGGAACTCAGCCCATCGATCATCGAGTCCTGCATGGCGAACCTTTCGAAGAACGAGAACCTTCAGGTCAAAGCGATGTCGAACCCCAACTCCATGTTTGATGCGTTCGGGGACTGGGCGACCCCGAAGGGTGGGTGGGACTCGGTGAACGTTCTTCAGGACGACGAATGGCGGACCAGTCGGGGAGGCAAGTATATCCGGTTGGACGGGGAGCGGAGCCCCAACGTGCTGGCCGGGAAAGTCCTTTACCCCTACCTACCCACGATCGAGCAACTGGAGGAGGACCGAGCGGTGCTGGGTCCTGAATCCCGAGGCTACATGCGAATGGTTCGGGCCATCTTCTTCGACTCGGATGATGAGGAGGTCGTGTTTTCAGAACAGGAGATCGCGAACTCTGGGTCCACGAACAAGGTTCGGGCATGGAACGGCCCACCGAATCGGGTGGCAGGGCTGGACCCCGGATTCACCAACGGGGGCGACCGATGTGTCCTCTACACCGGGTTGGTCGGATACGACGCGGACACCAACGCCATGGTTTTCGAGCTGGAGAACTACCACCTCCTATTCGACGACGCCAACGACAAGACGACATCCCGTAGCTTACAGATTGCTAAGCAGGTTAAGACGCTCTGTACCAAGCTGAAGGTACCCCCGGAAAACCTTGCGGTCGATGCGACGGGGGCAGGGGAACCGTTCTGCGACGTCGTCGCTGGGGAGTGGTCGAACCGGTTCATCCGCGTTCAGTTCGGCGGCAAGGCTACGGACAAGCGGGTCTCGGACGTTCACCGCCGGACGGGAACCGAGCTCTACGCCAACCGGGTAAGCGAGCTTTGGTACGTCGGCAAGGAATTGAACCGGACCCGACAACTCAAGGGGGTCACTCCGGAGTTCGCCAATGAGATCGTCAAGCGGACTTTCGAACTGACCAAGGCCCTGAACAACCTCCGTGTTCGGATCGAATCCAAGGACTCGTTCAAGCAACGGATCGGGCGCTCCCCGGACTTGGCGGACGCCGGGTTCCTCGCGCTGGACGCCGCCCGGACCCGCTACGGGCTTACCGCTATCGAACCGATCGATTACAAGGACAACGACATCCGTCTGAACATGCCCCGGCCCCACCGAAAAATTTCGCACTACGCGGACGCTCTGGAGTCAGACATGGACAGTCTACCCGAGGGCTTCTAATCCCTCAAAATCGAGAAAAACTTCCCTTAGAAATGGTATAGTATGACGGTTGAAACGTCTTCCTATACAATTTCTAAGGGAAATTTTTTCGCCATTTACCTCGAAACGGCCTAAAACCACTGTTCATGTGTTCTCCCCTCGGGGGTGGCCCCTTTCGGAAATTTAGTTGATCGCGGGCCATTTTTCCCTGTGCGATTTTTCGGAAATCGAGTAGTTTTTGTTCATGGCTGGAGAAGACGAGGACATACTCAAGCGGTTGTACATCGACCCCAAGAAGCTCGCTTCGGGAGAACGTCGTAAGGAGATCGACCGTATTTATGATAACACGGATAGGCTGGATACCCGGCTCCGAGTCCTTGACAAGGCCCTAGCTTCAGACCCCGCTGCCCGAAACCCCGACTGGGATTCCTATTTATCCCGAGCAAAAAAGGACGCTCGGGCCGATGAGTCTAAGTCCGAGGCCGCCGAGTCTGAGTCTGAGTCCGAGTCCGAGGCTGCTGAGTATGACGCTGAGCTCGACGCCCAACGTGCCCGGGTAGCCGCCGAGTCCGAGGCTGCTGAGTATGACGCTGAGCTCGACGCCCAACGTGCCCGGGTAGCCGCCGAGACCGGTGATGGGGATTCCGCAGCCGCTCGTCGGGAACGGCTGGCGGACCGCATCGCGTTGGCCAACGACATGAATAAAGCTCTGTCAGGAGGAGCGGACAGAACCGAGGAACAGATGGCCCGGTTTGCGGCCCGGGCTCTAGCACTGGACGTCGATGCCGGGCAGTTCACCCGGTTCATGGAGCGCCACGGGTTGAATCGTCAGTCTCGCACAGGCCGGGATACGGCGGCTACGCTCATGGATATGAGCAAGGACAACAAGGCGTCCGGGTTCGGGGGTCTTGCCGAATACGACCGGATGCAGGCCGCGAAAGCAGCGGGTCGCAGACTCGGCTGGGATCGCGGGCCGAAACCGCTCAACACGGACGTCGCATCCAATCTTGCGCGCATGGCCAAATCGCAGGAGAAGCGAGGGAATACCTACACGGCTCGCCGCCTCGCGGACGCGGCATCCCAAGAAAAAGTTTCCGGTCGCATGGAAAGCATCATGGAATCGGAGGGCAACCCTCTGTATGACAACACTCGTTCGTCCATCGCTCAGCGCCGTCGCGAGCTTCTTGACCGTTATTGGGACCCGCAGGACGACGAATGAAAAGGGGACGATAGTTTCGTGGCCGCGTCCAAGTAAACGTGCTGACCGATATGCCAGATACCCTTCAATTACTAAACGACCGTCTGTTCGATCCCGATCGGGACATCGTCGGGTTGCGGGGCGATATGTTCCCGGGCTTGTCCGAGCGTCAACAGGATCATCTGATGCGGCGCTATGAGTCCGAGGTGATCCCGCTCCAAGTTGAACTGGAGAAAATCGAGGGTCAGCGCCTCATGAATGAGTCCCGGCGTCTCAGCCTCCGGGCACAGGAGGGCACCTTCAAGGATGCTCAGCGGAAATCCCGAATGACTCGGGAGATCTTGGAGCGGATGCCTATCTTGATGGGAGAGGTGAACGAAATCAGCGCCCTAGCTTCTGAGGATCCGGGAGCCGCTTCCGAGCGCCTCCTCGCGCTTCAGGCGGACAACGCTGATGCCTATACCCGGAACGACGTGTTCAAGACCATGTTCGATGCAACCCAGAACCGGGTATCCCGGACCATGGCCGAAGCCGAGTCCGCCGCCAACAAACGCAGGACCATGGCCGCCCAATTTATTTCGAAATCGGACCCGGCCCTCATCGAACGCGGGATCGCCCTGCTGCCCCGGGATGCCGAGGGCAACCTGTCGGCCGAAGATGAGGAGATGATCCTGAACGCCGAGCTTCTCCGGGAAGCCTCGGAGCGCGAGACGGTCCGCAAGGCCAAGGCTAGCGATGCCCAATCCCGCCACGCCAAGTTCGTGGAGCGGGAGGATTCCTACCTGAAGGAAGCGATCGAAGATGTGGGGGACATCACCTTGACGGCACCGGATCCCATGACGGCATCCGCCGAAGAGTTGGCCGCCGGGAACTATCTGGCGCAGGAGGACGCCGACATCCTCGACCGGTATGTCCGGCAACTCGGAATCCAGAACCCCCACCCGGATCCGATGATGCGTGTAGACCAAGTTCGGGCTGCGCTTATCTTGAAGAGGGAACAGTTGCATAACGGAACCGGGTCCAGTATGCTGTCCTCCAAGATGCGGAGACCGAAGTCCCCCGCTCCCGAAGGGGAGTAGGATTCGTCAAGAAGCCGGGGGCTCCGTCCGAGCTACCCCTGCCTTTTGACGATGGACTACGATTCCCCTTTCGGTGCTTCACCGGGGCTTGACCCCGAATACGATCTCGGAGTTTTCAATTCTGGAGGGGGTAGCTCCTCCCCGGTTCCCGACTTCCTCGGACTGGAGGACTGGGAAGAGGACAACATCACGGATCCTGACGAGGACCAGACTTCCCGGATTCGCCGATACTCCAATTATGTCCGGGAACAGATGCTGGGGGCTGGGGCCTATACGCCGCGCACCGAGGCTGAACTGAAACAAGGTGCGACGGGCCTGCTGTTTGATCGGGGCGTCATCCCCGAAGAGAACCCGGAGCTTCTTGACGCGGCCGGGTTCAACGTTCCGCGTGGCCCGGACTTCGAATCCAAGATCTCCCTGCTCAAGGCGGGCCTCGACTCCTCTGATACCGAATTCGATGCTATCAGCCGTTACGACGCTTTCAAACAGATTGCACTGAAGGCTCAGGAACCCGTTGAGGAGGGGCAGGACCCTGCGTTTGTGCCCGAGTTTGATGATGCGCGCCAAGCCGCTCGTGCCGTGTCGACGAACCCGGTGACGCTTAACAAGGTGAAACGTCGGATGCTTGCGAGCGGAGAGCTCGGGTTCGCCGAGATCGCCGGAATCGATGAGAATGGGGACCCGACTTCCACGATCATGGTCCGGGACGGGGTCGAAAAAGGCAATGCCCAGCAGGCCGTGCTGGAAGCCATTCAAGCCGGGGCCCTCGCACCCGAGCGTGCCGCCGATGCCCTCGCCCAGCTCCAGATGGTCCCGGGACTGGAGAAGCCGCTTTACAAAGTAGCACAGGCCGCCGAGGTCAATGCCAGTGTTCGCCAGATGTTCGGAGAGGGCGCGGGCACTATCTATTCGAAGCACCGGGCTACCATGGAGCGCCAGCTCGCGGATTGGGCCGCAGCCAACGATGTGGGCGCGGAACCCGAAATGGACCTTGAAACCCTCGCCGTGGGGATGGCAGTGGACATGGCCAAAGCCGTGGACGACGAGGGCAACCCGCTGTTCCCGGAAGGGACTGCCTATTCTCCGGAATCCATCAAACTCGCGTTGGAGAAGCAGGCGGCCAACTTGGCCATGGGTCAAGGGAAGCTGAAGTTCTACGACGAGCCGGGATCGGTGGGCAACAACATCCGGTTCCATTCCGACGGGACTCCGTATGCCCACCCGTCCCTGATGGTCAACAAGACGATGTTCAAGCAGGCGCTGGCTGACAAGGCCGGTATGCTGAACGAAGGGCAGATCGCCCAGCTTGAGGCGATGCGAGAGCACGCCCTGATCGACAGGTTCGATGACTACAACGACCTGTTGCAGCGGGCCCCCGGTTCCGTCTCTGAGGAATGGGTCAACTACCGCAACACGCGGATGGCCGCCGGGCACGCCAACGCATCCATTCTGGAGGACTTCCTGAGTGACCCCGACAACTTCAGTGCCCTGAAGGCCCGGATGGGCGGGGTCGGGGCGTCCGTCGTGGATGGCTTCGGGGAAATGTTCGCATTCATTCCCGCCATGACGGGCGCGGAGTGGGCGACCGAGTATCTGGCAGACACCGCGCAGAAGCGGGCAGACCGCCGGGAGGTGGCCCGGGCTTTCGGGACCGAGTTCGGGATTGGTCAGGACATCATGGAGGCCGTTGCGCCCCTCACGCTGGACCTTGCGGCTACTCTGGTGCTTGCTCCCGTGACCGGCGGAGCTTCCGCGGGTGCCTTTGCGTTGAAGCAGGGCGGTAAGCTGTCGGCTCGTCAGGTAGGTAAGGCAATCGTGAGCCGGACGCTCATGAAGGGGGCAGAAGAAACACTTGGACAGGCCGCGGACCGGGCGCTCATCTCCGGGCTCATCAAGCAGTCCACGCACCCGTCGGAAGCCCAGAACATCATCAAGGGCTACACGAAACTGATGTCCTCGCAGGTCCCCACGATGCCCGCGGTTTTCATGACCGCGGCCAACCGGTCGGGGGCGGCGACTTACGGGTCGGTCTACAATACGCTCCGCAATCAGGAGGATTCCGGGCTGACCCCCGAGGAGATGCACCAGAAGGCGTTGGGCGCGGGGCTGACCGCAGCGGCGATCACCGGAACCATCACGGTCGGGTTTACGGCAATCGGGCGTGGTGGTGTCGAGGATCTCGTCATGGCGGGGGCCACCCGTAAACAGGCCCGCAATGTGCTGGCCCGCCTCGCCAACGTGGATGACATCTCCCACGAGCAGTTCACGGAGATCGTGAAGAAAAAGATGGCCGAGGCGCTGAAGCGCACAGGTCTCGGCAAGGACAAGAAATTCGCGATCCCCGGCTTCGCTCAATCCGGGCTCGACGAAGCCTTGGAGGAAGGCGTCGACCAGTTCGCCAATACGTGGGTCGAGGAAGCGTTTACCGGGGCCGACACGATGCCGATGGCCGAGCGGTTGCGGCAGACGTTCCACGCTGCCGTGGTCGGAGGTGTCCTTGGAGGTGGCATGACCGCGGCCGGGTCCGGTGTGCGCCGCCTGCGCTATGATCAGAAGCAGATCGAGGCCAGCCAACTTCGAAAGATCGAGGACGACTTCATTAACTCGGTGACGAGTGGGTTGGAAGAGACCGGCAGCCCCGTTACGGCAACCGCGATCCGATCTGTTCTTCGTGCGGGAGCCCGTGGTCGGATCCGGATGCCCGAGGGCTACGGGGACGAGAACAACACGGTGTCTCGCGACGAGTTTGTGAACGCTCTCTTGGCTACTGGCACCGCCGAGGACACCGCTGCTGCGGAAGCAGAAGCCGCTACGGAAGCTGGAACCGCGGCCCCGGCAACCGACCCCGGCAAGAAGCGCCTGACCCGGGCCGACGTGTTCGGCCTGATCGACCGCAACGTAGAGGACCCGGATCACCGGGTCGAATACAAGGAGCAGATTTCCCAACTGATGCCTTTGCCCGGAGGTGAGGGACCAGAACCGACCATCACGGCTGACGAGCTAATTGAGACCTTGTTCCCTGAGACGCGCCTTACCGAGGACACCGATGCCGCGGGCAAAACCGTGGAAGACCAGACTGCGGATATTCTGGGCGCGTTGGACGAAAGCGTGAACCCCGACTCCGTGTCTGACGCCACACTGGAGTCGGTGGGAGGAACCGTGACGGAAACACAGCCCTTGCTGCTTGAGACCGAGCGCCCGACGCACCCCGACGTCTCCGACGCGGAGATTGATGCGTGGATCGAGGAACACTTCCCGAACAAGGCGGCACGCACCCCATTGACTCGGGAGAACGCACGTCACCTCGGCCACGATTACCTGCGCCAGATGGCCATCGACGACATCTTGGCCCAGCGGCGCGTGATCCGGGGATTTGATTCCCAGCCCGCGCCCGTTGGCCCCGATTACCAGCCGCCCCGACTACCGGGCGGATACATCTCGGAAGCGGACATCGACACGTGGATCGAAGAGTTCACCGCGGAATCCGGGAATTCGGTTCCGCCGCGGGGCACCCCGATGCACGACTGGTATCGGGGGCTCGCCATGCATGAACTGTCTCGCTACCGCCCCCGCAAGACCGAAGCCGAGGAGTTGTTTTCCGAGGACACGATGACGCGGCAGAAGCCGCCCTCGGACCGGACCCCGATCGACCGTGTGATCGAGTCCGAGCGGGACAAGCGGGACCGCAAACAGGCCGAGGCGTATCTTCGGTCCATCTTGCCCCCGTCCGAGATTCCGCCTACCGATCCGAAGAGTCAGGGAGATAGGGAGCGGGTGGACGCCTACGAGAAACGTGTTGACGAAATAGTGGCCCAGATCCGGAGCTTCAACGACCCGGCGCTCGACACCCAGCGGGAGGCTCAAGCGGAAGCGGAGGCCGAGCGGCAGCTTCAGGCACGAGACATCCCCATGGTTCGCCCGAACCCCCGGGCCCGGGAATACCAAGGGCCAAAAAACGCGACACCAGAAGAAAAGGAGGAAGGGAAAGCCCGGTATGAAGCGGACTTGGCCGCCTATTTACGCGAGAAGGCAGCTCTGAAGCAGGAGATTTTGGATACCTTGGACCCGCGCCTAGTCACAGCGACTGCCGAACCGGGAGTCCGTTTCGAGGATCAGGATCTTTTGCCTCTCGCCCCCGGCGGTGAAACCCAACCCGGGGATCTCCTGTCCGGGCAACGGGACCGGGCCGTGCGGATTCGCGAGGTCGCCCGCGCCGAGGGGATGGAAGTCATGTCGCTCGCGCTGCGATCCGGGGACACGTCTGCCTCCCAGCGGGTGTCCCCGTTCCGGGACACGGAAGGCCGGTCCGACCTCCAATTCATCCGGTATGTGGCAGGAAAAGGAAAAGACAGGGAGATCCGGTGGGCAGTACGCGAGCCCCTTACGCCCCGAAATGGCGACACG